>TARA_R110002051_G_scaffold26789_2_pt1 | contig 85515 bp, 82 predicted proteins | sample TARA_R110002051 | Tara Oceans TARA_R110002051 (sample SAMEA4397023) | marine metagenome | biome: Polar Biome; feature: [MES] marine water layer (ENVO:01000295) within the mesopelagic zone...; material: water (ENVO:00002006), including particulate matter (ENVO:01000060) such as......
GCCGTCAGATCGCGGCTTTCTGGCCTTCCTTGGCCGTCGGTTGATACATGCCGCGCTGACCTTTAACCGGCTGGAACTTGTCGGTAATGCTGATGACCGTCTCGGCCCCGCCAAGATAGAGGTAGCCATCCGGCGCAATCTGCCGGGAAACCCCTTCCAGCACTTTCCGCTTCGTCTCCTGATCGAAATAGATCAGGACGTTCCGGCAAAACACGATATCGAAGGTGCCGAGCGCGCGCGGATCCTGCAGCAGGTTGAATTCGCGGAAAGTAACCATGCGGCGGATCTTCTCGCTGAGCTGCCAGCGATCCCCGTCCTGCTGGAAATATTTCACCAGCAGCTGAACCGGGAGACCGCGCTGCACTTCGAACTGGGAATAGATACCCGAGCGAGCCCGGGCGACCATCTCCGTCGAAATATCGGTAGCGATAATCTCTACCCGCCAGCCGGTAAGCCTGGACGCCAGTTCATCAAGCACCATGCTCAGCGAGTAAGGCTCCTGCCCTGAGGAACAGGCCGCACTCCAGATCCGGATCGACTTCTTCGCCGCCCGTGACTGCAGCAGGCTCGGCAGCACAACTGTCTTGAACTGGTCGAATGGTGTGCGGTCCCGGAAAAACAGAGACTCATTCGTCGTCATAGCGTCGGTGATCGAGTTAACGAGCTTCTCGTCCCGCCGACTCCGAAGCGTCGAGACGATCTGCTCTATGGAGCTCAAGCCATGGCTGCGCGCGACAGGTTGCAACCTGGTCTCGAGCAGATACCCCTTGTCCGGCGTCAATACCAAGCCTGATTGCTTGTACAGCAGGCTGGACAGGAATTCGAAATCAGAGCTGTTCATGCCTGTCTATCCCCTCGCCAGCCGATTAACACTGGCGCCAATCTCCGAAACCGGAAGAACTTCGCAACACAGGCCAGCCTGCGCTACCGCGCCGGGCATGCCCCAGACCACGCTGCTCTGCTCATCCTGAGCCACAATATCGCCCCCCGCTTCCACAACGGCGCGACATCCCTCGCGCCCGTCATGCCCCATGCCGGTGAGGATCACCGCAAGGACACGTCCATATGCCTTGACCAGGCTACGCATCATGGGATCGACCGCCGGCCGGCAAAAATTCTCCGGCGGCTCCTGATTCAAGACGATAACCTTCTCAGCACCTTCGGCTTTCACCGTCATGTGGTAACCGCCCGGAGCAAGATAAATACGTCCCGGCGCCACGACATCACCGGATTTTGCCTCGGAACAGACCCAGCCGGACGTCTTCGTGATGTGTTCAGCCAGGATCGTCGTGAAAGTCGGCGGCATATGCTGCGTCACAAGAATAGGCTGTTTGACGGTTTTCGGAAGATCCGTGAGCACCCGGAACAACGCCTGCGGGCCGCCCGTGGAACTTCCGATACCGATAACATCAGCCCGCCGGCCACTCGGCTTGCGCAACGTAATATCGTTGCGTGCCGCACCCCGTGCAGGCGGCGCAGCCGCGCGGGGTGCGCCAGCCGGTGCGTTCTTCAGGGCCGCGGCACGCGCCGCCGCTCCGGACACCGCCACAGGCGCTCGCGCACCTGACTTGCGGCGCCTCTGGGCACCAAACGCCTTGACCTTGCTCAGCAGATCGCTGGGAAAATCAGCCGCCCCCGTCATTTCCGACGTGGAACTCGGCTTGGTCAGATAATCCTTGGCGCCAAGCGAAAGTGCTCGCAGCGAAACCTCGGCATTCCGCGCCGTCAGCGTCGAGGCCATAACGACCTGCACGCTCGGATCCACCTTCAGCAATTCCGGCAACGCGGTGATGCCGTCCATGCGCGGCATCTCGATGTCGAGCACGATGATTTCAACGTCGCTGTTCTTCAGCGTATCGATGGCCCGCTGGCCGTCCCCCACGGAGGCAACAATCTTCACATCCGGATCAGCTTCGAGGAAGCGTGTGAAGAGTCCGCGTATGACTGCGGAATCATCAACAAGCATTACCCTGTATGGGTCCGTCGACCGCGGTTTGGCTTCCGCGGACGTGCTCTGTCCACGCATTTACAGCAATCCGATTTGAGAAAATTTCGTTTCTATGATCTCGCTGTCGAAGGGCTTCATAATGTACTCATTAGCGCCCGCAGAGAGGGCTTCCTGGATATGAGCCATGTCATTCTCGGTGGTGCAGAAAATCACCAGAGGGCTATCCCCTTCCGGTAATTTCCGCAGCTCGCGCAGAAACTCAATCCCGCTCATGACCGGCATGTTCCAATCCAGAAGCACCGCATCCGGCAACTCTGCCTTGCAGGCATCGAGAGCAACCTGACCGTCTTCCGCTTCCGTGGTCTCGAACTTCAGTTCTTCCAGAATTTTCCGAGCCACCATTCGAACAACTTTAGAGTCATCCACAATCAGGCAGGTTTTCATTTAACGCTCCGCGAATTTTCACGCGCCAATTGTCGCACATACAGCAGTTCAACGCACACTATGCTGCTTCTTCTCCCTGGAAGCGAAGCAGCGACCGAACATCAAATACAACCAACAGGCTTTTATCGAGCCGGTAAATGCCTGTCGAAACCTCGCGAATGTTCCCGTCCAGCGTTGCGGGATGCTGCTCGAACATGGCTTCGTCCAGAGACAGCACCTCACCGACGGAATCGACCATCAGGCTGTAAAGCTCGCCCTGATCCTCGACAACGACGCTCATGCATTCATGATCGCCTTCATACGGAGGCATGTTCAGACGGCTGCGAATGTTAATTGCCGTGACAATGCGGCCGCGCAGATTAAGCGAGCCCGCCACTTCCTTAGGGGAAAGCGGGATACGTGTTATCCGCTGGGGGCCAAGAACGTCATGGACCTGAAGCACCGGAATGCCAAAGAGCTGCTTGCCGATCATGATCGAGACGAACTGTTTCAGTTCGCCAAGCGCAACCACGCTCTGCCCGATGGATTGAGTAGCTGGTAAATCTGACATCATTCCCTCACGCGTCAATGGTTTGCGCTAGCGTCTCGAGCAGCGCATCCCGGTCGAGTTTGGCGATATAGTCCGTGAAGCCGACTTCGCGGCCCCGGTCCAGGTCACGCGGACCAGTATGGGACGACAAGGCGATGATCGGCGTATTTTCCCAGCGTGCGATCTCGCGCAGACGGCGGGTCAATTCGAACCCGTCAATTCCGGGCATTTCGATATCGCTGATGATGGCGTCGAATTCGGCGCCGCTTTCACACAGCTCGAGAGCGGCTTCCGCATGATCCACGGTGGTCACATCGTAGCCCGCCACCGAAAGCAACGGCTTGATGAGGTTCCGGAAGAAAGCGCTGTCATCGACCAGCAGCACGCGCCGGGGTTCGGTCGGCTCCTGACTGTCCGCATCGCCGGAGCCAAACCAGTCGCCATAGGCCTGGGTCAGGTAGAAGCCCGCGTCGATGATCTCGGTCGCCTTGCCGGCAATGACCGCGCTGCCCATCAGCCACGGCGCATCCGGCCGGACCTCGATATTGATACGGTCTTCGACGATATCGACGATCTGGTCGACAATCAGGCCCATCGAACGGTCGCCGTCGGTAAAGACAAGAACCGGCTGTCGCCCTTCGGTCTCGAGCTTGAGCTCATCGCCCATCGGGATCAGAGGCATCAACTGGCCGCGATACTGCACCAGCGGCCGGCCTTCTGAATATTCGACCGTCGCAAGATCGATCTCTTCCAGGCGGGCGACCAGCGCGAGCGGTACAGCTTTCGGGCTGTGACCTCCGGCGCGGAACAGCAGCAGCGAGGAGACATCGGAGCGGTGCGTCAGATGACGGGCCGTATCCTGGCCTTCCTCGTCCACCATCTTGAGTTCTCCGCTGGCAGCCGCGACACCATTCGGGTCGAGGATCATGATCACGCTGCCATCGCCGAGAATAGTGTTGCCCGAGAAGAGCGTGATGTTGCGCAGGATCGGCGCCACCGGCTTGACCACGATTTCCTCGGTGTCGAACACCCGGTCGACCATGATGCCGACCGAATATGTACCGATCTGCAGGACCACGATGAAGGCTTCCTGCGGCGTTTCATCCGTGCCTTCATCCAGGCGCAGCATGCGCTTGAGGGAAACGAGCGGGAGCAAGCGGTTGCGCAGGCGCAGGACCGGCGTGCCGTGAACTTCCTCGATCTTGTGCTCGCTGTTGTTCGATGCCCGGACAAGCTCGACGACGCTGAGCTGCGGAATGGCGAACCGTTCGCCACCGGCTTCAACGATCAGCGCGGAGACAATCGCGAGCGTCAGCGGGATCTTGATGATGAAGGTCGAGCCCTTGCCGAATACCGACTTCAGCTCGATCGTGCCGCCAATCTTCTCGATGTTGGTCCGCACCACGTCCATGCCGACACCACGGCCCGAAACGGAGGTGACCGCGGCTGCCGTCGAGAATCCGGCCCGGAAGATGAACTGCTGGATCTGCTGCTCGGAAAGGCTATCGGCTTCGGATTCAGCAACCAGCCCGTTGGCAACGGCTTTCGCCTTGATCTTCTCCGGGTCGAGCCCCTTACCGTCATCCTTGATCTCGATGATGATATGGCCGCCTTCGTGATAGGCGTTCAGGGTGACTGTACCGGTCTCGGACTTTCCGGCCGCCAGACGCGACGGGCCGTCCTCGATGCCGTGGTCGGCCGAGTTACGAACCATGTGGGTCAGCGGATCCTTGATCAATTCAAGGACCTGACGGTCGAGTTCGGTGTCGGCGCCGAGCATCTGCAGATCGATCTTCTTGTTCAGATCGATCGAGAGATCGCGGACCAGACGCGGCAGTTTCGACCAGGCGTTCCCGATCGGCTGCATACGCGTCTTCATGACGCCTTCCTGCAACTCCGAGGTTACCTGGCTCAAGCGCTGCAGCGGCACCGTGAATTCGCTGTCTTTCTCGTTGCGCGAGATCTGCATCAGCTGATTACGGGTCAGAACCAGCTCGCTGACCATCGTCATCAGATTTTCAAGCAGATCGACATTCACGCGGATCGTCTGGTTGGCGACCGCGGACTCGCGTACCTGCTTGTCCTGTTCCGGCTGCTTGGCAACGCCCTGGGAGCCGCTGACCGCAACTTCGGTTTTCGGCGCCGGCGGTGCGGCCTCGACAACGTCCTCGACGACCGGTTCGGCTTCCGGCTCTTCAGCGGGCACATCATCGGGACCGGGCGCTTCCATGAAGGCGCGCTCCAACTCTTCGAGGCTGACCTCGCCCGGACGCAGAGCTGCGGGCTCTTCTACGGGTTCCGGCTCGGGCTCAGGCTCGGCAACGGCCGCTGGTGCCGCCGCATCATCGAGCGTCCCGCCCTCGGCGACATGATTAAGCCGGTCGATCAGGTCCTGATCGTCCCCTTCGGGCTCGACCTCGTTTTCCTCAAGTGAAGACAGCAGCCACTTGATCCGGTCGAATGATTCAAGAATGAGCGTGATAGCGTCGGCAGACACTTCAAGACTGCCGTCGCGGATCTTGCCGAGAACGTTCTCCGACGCGTGCGCAACCGCCTCAAGCCGGGGAAGTCCAAGGAAGCCGCAGGTGCCCTTGATGGTATGGACAAGCCGGAAAATATTGCCAAGCAGTGCCTGATCGTTTGGATTTTGCTCCAGTTGGACCAGTTCCACATCGAGCTCCGAAACGTTTTCGGACGTCTCTGTCAGGAATTCGCTTAGTAGCTCATCCATACGCTTACCCCATTCTATCTCGTTCTTCGACGACCGCCGGGAAAGATGGCCCGCAGGCATCCCCGCATCACGCAGCTACAGTCTTTTCAAGACGGTCACACACTAGGACAAACCATTAAACAAAGCGTTAACCCATTTACGTCGCGGGAACAATTCATGGCGAACGCTTTTCCGACTTCATTCAAGAGAAATTAACATCCACGGTGACCACGTCTGGTTCCTGACCAATCGAAAAACCATACCCGAAGCGCCGTGCATTCGCGGCCGCGACATGCGCCACAACCGATTTGCTGGTGAGTTCGCTCGCGGGCAGATCCGGGTCCAGAGCAGCCTGAACATCATCTGGCACGCTGGCTCCCGTCCCTTCCGCCTTGAGCACGAAATGCTCACCCGGCTCGCCTGGAGACTGCAGCACCATTTTGCCGCCACGCGGCAGGCATTCACACAAGAAACAGATCATGCCGAGTATGACCTTTACCCCACCGGTCGCCGGGCGCACCAGTTTGGGATCACCCGTGCATTCGAGGCTGAAATCGATTTTCCGGGCCTTCAGATACGGCGCGATGAGCTTAGCCCCATCGGCCAGGGAATGATCGCTGTTTGAACCCGCCCCGCCAAAAGCGACTCGGAAATAAGAAAGCCGTTCCGAGGCCTGCCTGGCGCTGGTTCCAATAAGAGAGAGCGCTTCCTGCTCAAGATCAGACCCGCCAGCACCAAGATCAGAAATCAGTTCCGCGCCATTTACAGTCGCGCTAACCGGACTGATCAGATCATGAAAAAGGCGCGATAAAAGCATATCAATCAATGTCATATCTTCAGGCATTCATAACCAATCCCGGGTCAAATGAGTGATGGCCCCAATTTAAAGTAAGGCCAGATTCTTGATTTTCCCTCAACTTTTGGAAAGCCCCGCGTGAAAATCTGTTGAAGTTTAATTCCTCTTTCCCTCACAATTTATTAATCGGGCCAATTCAAGCGCTCGACAGCACTGAAACGCAACCACGGTCGAGGATGCGATGCCCCATTTTTTGTTACCCGGAAGTTTCGTGCTGTTGGCGGATGAACCTGACTGGGGAATAGGGCAGATACAATCTGTCGTCGGGGACCGGGTAACGGTGAATTTCGAGCATCGTGGCAAGCAATTGATCAACAGCACCAAAGTCGATCTTATTGCGGCCGATGACATCGTTGAAGAGCGCCGCGCCGCCCGCTTCGGCTGATCGCTCCCCGAACCAGATACGGCCACATGATTTTTCCGCTCCCCCGCCTTCAACCGGGCTGGCTGCTGTCCGAAACGGTTGAACGCGAACATCCATCCTTCGCGGCCTTTCTCCAGCGCCTGTCCAACAATCGCTGGCAGGTACTGCGCCTCCCCTATGCCGCTCCGGAATTTTCCCGACAAAGCGATCTTCTCTTCATCGATCTTGCGGCTGCCGGCATTCCGGACGGTCTCGATGAAGCCGTCGAAAACGCGCTCAAGAATGCCGTCCCCGTGCTGTTCCATGGACCGGCTGCGCTCATTACCCAAATCAGCCGCCGGCTTCGCCTGAGCCCCATGCTCCTCAAACCGGACGACCTGCCGCGCTGGTGGGGACCGGAGCGGATGGACGAGGAACTCATCCGGAACACACCGCCACTCCCCGTGACCTCCGTCACACTCGGCCGTTACTGGGCCATTGTGGAGACACGTGGCTCCATGGGGCTCGCCTCCATGGCACACAGCACCAGCGGTATCCCGGACCAGCCGGAAACCATCGACCCGCAGGATCTTGTCGGGGAGCCTCTGAGCACACTCGCCGAGGGGCTTCGCACACCTGTGGGACTGCGAAGGACACTTGCCTGCGCGGCCGTGAATGCGGGCATGGCGCCGCCCTCCAATGCACTGCAGGGTGACGGATTGCTCTCCGGCACCGTCACTCCGGACAGGCCGACCGTGATCGTGGGACGGTTCCCCGCATTGCAGAGCAAGAGGCCCGGCGCAATCGTGCTGGAAATGTCACCCGGACCGGAAGATCTCCCCGCCGAAGCCGCGCCCCATGTCATCCCGGGCGCCGGAGACCTTGTCGTGACCGCCTCCGCCTGGTGCAACGGAACATTGTCCGGCCTGCTCCGGCTCGCAACAAATGTCCCGGTTACCCTGGTTGGACCTGGCACCCCGCTCTCCCCCGCGCTTCATGCCTATGGCATCAAGACATTGGCCGGATTTATCGCCATTGACCGCGATGCAATCAGATCCGTGATTGCAAACGGCGGCGGCGTAAAAGCGTTCAAGGAATTTGGCAGGCAGGTTTTGATATCGGCAGAGCAACCGGCTTCAAGCCAGTAATGCGGCTTAATCGACCGAACAACCGATCCGTTCGGTGGCATCCGAGACAACCAGCGTATCGCCGATCTGCATGGTGACCCAGCAATCGTCCCACTGTTTCCGGCTCCGCGCATCGACCTGAACGGTCCGGGAGCCGGCCTTGAACTCGATGCGCCCGGAATCGCCCGCCGACACGGCAAGCGCTTCCTTGGTCCAGAGCTTCACCCGGACACTGACCTCGGTAGAGGAGTCATTTCGGATGTTGATGAAATCCATCTTCGGGCCCGGTTTCTTTTCTTCTTCGAAACAACCGGACAGCCCGACAAGCAAAGCTATGGTTAAGATCGCTCTATTCAAGCGCACCATTTTAGTACCGCTCACACAGTTTAATTATCTAATGCTGTGCGGACTTTACGATGAAGTGACAGATAAGAGAAGTAATTCTACGAAATTACGAAAATAAAGACGTTATATAAAATGTTTTTTATACGATATTTCTGCTGTTTTTATGTCTTCAGGTTTGTTGACGTTAAAGAACGGATCAACGGGAACGTCAGAATAGTCGACAACTGACATACGGTAACGCGCGGTCCAGCGATCCACCTTGCGAATCTCCTCCACTTCAAGCGCTTCCCGCAAAGCCCCGGTCAGGGTAACCGGCCACAAGCCGATAACCGGATGATGACGCCCTCCGGAGGAGGTACAGGCAAGCTCGGCTCCGTCACGATCAATCGCCTGCCCCAGCCTGTCCGCAAGATCACGCGGAACAAAGGGAGCATCGGTCGCCACGGTGAGTATCCAGCGCGCCGCCGGTACATGGGCGGCGGCCCAGCACATCCCTGTCAGCACCCCGGCAAGCGGCCCCGGCTGCCCGGCGACGACATCCGGCGCAATGGGCAAGTCATAGGCCTCGAAGCGCGCGGGGTCCCCATTGGCGTTAAGGACCATGCGCCCCACCTGCCCGCTCAGACGCTCGATCACATGCTCGAGGATCGGACGCCCCGCCAGATGCCGCAGGGACTTGTCCCCGCCTCCCATGCGGCGCGACTGGCCTCCAGCAAGCAGCACGCCGACGATATCCCCAGCTTCAATTGCCATCGGATGCCACTCTGGCCTTCCGGCCACTCTTCTTCGGCTCGTCCGCCACGGCGGACCAGTCGGCGTCATAAATCAGCCGTTCGCCGCCGGAGAGTGCGATGAACCTCTTGCCCTTGGCCCTCCCGATCAGGGTCAGCCCGGCCTCGCGTGCCAGATCCACCCCCCAGGCCGTGAAGCCGGAGCGGGAGATAAGGATCGGAATACCCATTTGCACCGTCTTGATCACCATCTCGCTGGTCAGCCGCCCGGTCGTATAGAAGATCTTGTCGCCAGCCTCGATACCATTCAGGAACATATATCCGGCGATCTTGTCGATGGCATTATGCCGGCCGACATCCTCCATATAGATCAGCGGCTTGTCTTCAATGCAAAGAACGCAGCCATGGATCGCCCCAGCCTCAAGATAGAGGCTCGGCGTCGTGTTGATCAGGCGGGAAAGCGTGTAGATCCAGGAGGTGCGGAGCACGGCATCACGCGGCAGCGCGATATCCTCGAACTTCTCCATCAGATCTCCGAACACCGTGCCTTGCGCGCATCCCGACGTCCGAATCTTTTTTTGCAGTTTCTCTTCGTAGTTCGTTTCGCGTTCGGTACGAACCACCACGACCTCAAGATCGTCGTCATACTCGATACCGGTGATCCGGTCGTCCTGCCGCAGCATATTCTGATTGAGCAGATACCCGACGGCCAGATAATCGGGGAAATCGCCGATTGTCATGGCGGTCACGATTTCCTGGCCATTCAGGAAGATCGTCAGCGGCCGCTCCATGATCACGGAGATTTCCTGTTCCTTGCCCTCATGATCGAGGCCGCAAAGGCGGCGGGTCAGGCGCGGATCGTCCGGGCTCGGCCCGACGAGATATTCTGGTATGACATCATTCATGGACTAACTATGGGCAGACCGTGCGGGTCAGGCAATCCACATCGCGGTAAATCCTCCTGTCGACGCAGGAGATTTTCAGCGCGATATTGAAGCCGGGAACGCCGAGCGCTATATCAGGTGAGACATATCGGTCTCCGGAAACGATCTTGGCGACCACAAGGGAGGATCAATGCTCGATCCGTTTGGGCGTGACATCAGCTATCTTCGGGTTTCAGTGACGGATCGCTGCGATTTCCGCTGCGTCTATTGCATGTCCGAAAACATGACCTTCCTGCCGAAGTCAGACATCCTCAGTCTGGAAGAGCTGGACCGGATGTGCTCGGCCTTTGTCGGACTTGGCGTGCGCAAGCTACGCTTCACCGGCGGCGAGCCGCTGGTCCGCCGGAATATCATGAGCCTGTTCCGCAGCATGAAGCGCCATCTCGACAGCGGTGCGCTGGAAGAAGTCACGGTCACCACGAATGGCAGCCAGCTCGGCCGCTTCGCGCATGAGCTCTACGATTGCGGCGTGCGTCGGGTGAATGTCTCTATCGACACGCTCGATCCGGAAAAATTCAAGGCCATCACCCGCTGGGGCAGGCTGGAACAGGTGCTGGAAGGCATCGAGACCGCCAAGCGCGCCGGCCTGAAGGTCAAGATCAATGCCGTCGCGCTCAAGGGTGTGAACGACATCGAGCTCGGCGACATGCTGCAATGGTGCGGCGATAACGGCTACGACATGACAGTGATCGAAGTCATGCCGATGGGCGATATCGGTGGCGAGGATCGCGTCGACCAGTATCTGCCGCTCTCCATGGTCCGGGCCAAGCTCGCCGAACGGTTCACGCTGACGGACAACGAGTATAAAACCGGCGGTCCTGCCCGCTATGTCGATGTCGGCGAGACCGGCGGCCGGCTCGGCTTCATCACCCCACTGACCCATAATTTCTGCGAAAGCTGCAACCGGGTGCGCCTGACCTGCACCGGCACCCTCTATATGTGCCTTGGCCAAGACGATGCCGCGGACCTGCGTGCGCCTCTGAGGGCGAGCGAGAGCGACGCTCCGTTGATTGCCGCCATCGAGGAAGCCATTGGCCGGAAACCGAAGGGCCATGATTTCATCATCGACCGGCGGCACAACGGCCCGGCCGTCAGCCGCCACATGAGCGTGACCGGCGGCTAAAACGCGCGAAACCGTTCCGCATGCGCTATGTGGAGCCCTGCTCCTATTCCAGAACGAAACGGTGGGCGTAAGTCCGGCCGTCGCTGATTGTCAGCTCGGTAAAGCCGAGCATTTTGCAGAAATCGAGAAAATTGAAGACCGACTCGACCTGAAGATCGCGCAGAATCTTCGTCGTCCGCGCGACCCCGGTCATCAAAGCCAGAATGGCGCGGGCCTGCGCCAGCGTGGTCATGTGATTATCGTAAAGGCTGACGATGATGAGCTTCTCGGCATCCCCGCCCTTGGCGAACATGGCACGCTGCGGCGGATAAGGCCGCTCGCTGACGCTCTTGGCCACCCCGGAGACAAAGGCAAGACGGCTTTCCCGCGTGGCGGCCGGGATCTTCTGCGCCTGCGAGACGTAATGCTCTTCGGTCACGCTCTCCGGATAATAATATCCTTCATGCCTCTCCGAAGCATCGGCCCCGTCGCCGAACAGAGTTACGAAAGGCAGCACCACGACGATCCAGAGGGCAGCCAGAAGGCGGAATTGTCGGCGGCGTTTCATGCCATATTTCCCTGTTAATCTTTCTTGAGGCGCCCCATCTTTCCATGGTCGCGCTTGGCCGGATCATGCATAGTCCGGCCCGATGAATAAAGCTTGAAGCGAGTTTTCCTCTCGCTCATCGCCGCTTTGCCCGGCTTTCAATCGGATTGGCCCGAATGAAAATCTGCTTCACCGCCTCAAAAGCACCGGATGCGCAGGACGCGTTCAGGACACTGACCAAGCGCTACGGAAATTATCCCGCCGCGGACGCCGAGGTCATTGTCGCCCTTGGTGGTGACGGCCTGATGCTGGATACCTTGCGGGATAATTTCGAGCGGCCGCTGAAAGTCTTCGGCATGAACCGTGGCACGGTCGGCTTCCTGATGAACGAGTTCATGGAAGACGACCTGGAGCAACGCATCAACGCGGCTCAGCAGGTCACATTGCATCCGCTCCGCATGGATGCCGAGGCTCGCGATGGCACCGTGACAAGGGCTCTCGCGATCAACGAAGTCTCCCTGCTCAGGCAAAAAGCCCAGGCCGCGAAAATCAGGATCACCATCGACGGGATCGTCCGGCTGGAAGAGCTGGTCTGCGACGGTGTGCTCATCGCCACACCGGCCGGCAGCACCGCTTACAATCTCTCCGCCCATGGCCCGATCATACCGCTCGGGGCCGGCGTTCTTGCCCTCACCCCGATCAGCGCCTTCCGCCCCCGGCGCTGGCGCGGCGCGCTGTTGCCGCACGAAGCTAAAATAGAGTTCGAGGTGCTCAATCCCGAAAAGCGCCCGACCAGCGCCACGGCGGACTCGACAGAAGTCCGGGATATCGTCCGGGTTAAAGTGCGCGAAGACCGTACCGTTGCCTTGACCCTGCTCTACGATCCCCAGCACAATCTGGAGGAACGGGTTCTGAAGGAGCAGTTTGCGCCCTGAAGCCCGGCACGCCCCGCGCGGCTCCTGCCGCCTTTCCGAATCCTGCCTGACGGATCTTCAACATGACCGGCAAACCCGACCTTGGCGCCCTTTTCGGTGCGACACCCTCTTCAACATTCCTCGGCGTGGAAAAATGCGATGATCTGGACGGGATCCAGGCCTCGTCGGTCTTTATCGGCGCGCCCGGAGCAACGCCCTATGGCAGTGTCGGCGCCTATTGCCGCAATGCGCCGGATGCGCTCAGAAAAGCCACATCCTCTCTGACTTCCAATATCGACCGGCACAATTTTGATCTCGGCGGGCCTGTTTTTCCGGCCGGCACCAGAAGAGCCGTCGATTGCGGCGACCTTCCTTTTGACGAGAAGGATTTCGGAAAGAACCGGGCCGTCATCAAAAACGCTATCGGAACCATTACCGGCAAGGGTGCGGTGCCGATCCTGGTCGGCGGTGACGATTCCGTGCCGATCCCCATGCTGGAGGCCCTCTCCTCGACCGGACAGACATTCACCATATTGCAGATCGACGCCCATATCGACTGGCGCAGATCACATATGGACGAAGAGCTTGGCCTGTCCTCGACGATGCGCCGCGCGTCGGAAATGCCGCATATCGAGCGCATTGTGCAAGTCGGCGCCCGGGGCACCGGCTCCGCGCATTCCGACGATCATGCTGATGCCGTCGCCTGGGGTGCCGAATTCTTCACGGCGCACGATATTCACCGGTCGGGTGTCGGGCCTGCCCTGGCACGCATCCCGGACGGCGCAAACATTATCGTCTGTATCGATGTCGATGCCCTCGACCCATCCATCGTGCCTGGTGTGATTGGACGTACCCCCGGCGGCCTTGCCTATCATCACGTCCTGGATCTGATGACGGGAGCCGCCAGGACAGGCCGCATCGCCGCAATGGATTTCGTCGAGTATGTTCCCGAAGCGGATATCGACGGGCTGGGCGGGCTGGCAACGGCAGGGTTGATTTCAGCAGCCATGGGCATTCTTGCCCGGCAAGATGCCGGGTTGCCCATATAGGCCGTGTTAACCGCAATTACTGTAAAAATTTACAAGTAATTCAGATGCATAGAAGATCACCCCAACGTTTCTTACGTTGCGGAAATACTTTCATCTGAGGTATATTAACGAATTGGTTACCTTTTGGTCCGAATGATACGCGGACTAGACCTAAAAAAACTGTGGCATGAACCTTGTGGGGAAGAGTCATGACCGACTACTGGGACAGTTACGAAAGTACGCCGACCAGCCGAGATGACCTTGAAGCCTATATCAAGGAACGTAAAAGGCGCGCCGCGCAGTATCTGCGGACCGCGAAAAAGGCTCAGGAACATATAGATGAACTACAGAGAAGAGACGAAGCGCACCGCAAGGCACTAAGCGGAAAATAAGCGCCGTCAGGCTTCTGCTGCCTCCAGACCTGTCTGAACATGTCCGGCGAGCCAGACGGAAAATGCGTCCAGATCCTCTTTCAGGGAAGCGAAACCGTCTGTCTTCATCATCCGGTCCGGGTCCAGATAGAGCCGCCGGTTAATCTCGATCTGTATGGAATGGCGTCCCTCTGACGGCATACCGTAACGGCGGATCATTTCAGCCCCCTTATAGGGATCGTTTACTGAAACGCCGTAGCCCTGCCCTTCAAGCCAGCCCGCCACCGCCTCGACAAAACCGCTATCGGCGGTCTCTCCCTCGCAATCGCTGACCACGAAATCCGGGCGGGCCTGCCCGTCATCCACGTTCATCGGGTTGCCGAACGGCTTCATCGAATGCCAGTCGACATGCCAGACCGCGCCATGTTCCGCATGCAGCCGGTCAAGGCTCTCCCTTACGGCATCATGATAGGGCTGATAGAAATCGCCGATCCGGGCCGCGACCTCCCCGATCGAGAGCGCTTCCGAATAGAGCGGCACATCGCGCAGGATATGCTTGCGGATCAGGCCCATGCCGCGCGCGCTCTTGTCCGTCGGCCGCGCGCCGTCTGGCCAGGGCTCCGCCAGCAGGTCCTCGTCGATATCGTCAATGGCCCGGTTGGCATCGATGTAGGTGCGCGGGAACTCCGCCTGCACAAGCCCGATACCATGGTCGAGACACCCGGAGACCAGCTCGTCGACAAACGCATCCTCGCCGGTCCTGAGCTGCGCCAGGCTGACCTTCGTAACGAAGTCATGGGGGATGGTACGTCCCGAATGGGGAGAGTCGAACAGGACCGGCACCGTGCCGGAAGTTGGATGGCGTTCAGTCAGAACGCCATCCAACCGGCGAACCCGTATCTGTTGTCCTGTCTCAGACGCCATCGTTCAGGTGGCAGGCGGAAATCCGCCCTGGAGCGATCTCCCGCAATGCCGGCTGTTCGACACGGCAACGCTCGACAGCATGCGGACAGCGCGGATGGAAGTGACAGCCCGGCGGCGGATCGATCGGCGACGGAATCTCGCCCTTGACCGGAACGAACTTGCGCTTGCGCGTGTCCAGCCGGGGCACTTCACTGAGAAGGGCTTTGGTGTAGGGATGGTTCGGCGCACGGAACAGCTCGTCCGTCGGCGCACTCTCGACCACCCGGCCGAGATACATGATGACGACTTTGTCGCTCAGATGCTCGACCACGCCCAGATCGTGGCTGATGAAGAGATAGGTGAGGTTGAGGTCCTCGCGCAGATCCATGAACAGGTTCAGCACTTGCGCCTGGATCGACACGTCGAGAGCCGCAACGGACTCGTCACAGACCAGGAAGTCAGGCTTCACGGCAAGGGCCCGGGCAATGCCGATACGCTGCCGCTGACCGCCCGAGAACTGATGCGGATAGCGCTTGATATAGCTCGGGTCGAGACCGACCCGCAGCATCACGCTCTCGACATAGTCCTGCATCTCGGATTTGGAGATGATGCCATGTACGCGTGGCGCCTCGCCGATGATGTCACGCACCCGCAGCCGCGGATTAAGCGAGCTCATCGGATCCTGGAAGATCATCTGGACCTTGAGCTGCACTTCCCGAGCCTCGGCCCCGCTCATCTCCGTCACGTTCTGGCCGCGATAGAACATCTGGCCTTCACTCGGCTCATGCACACCGGCAACAACGCGGCCGAGCGTGGATTTACCGCAGCCGGACTCACCGACCAGGCCGACCACTTCGCCATCTGCGATGGAAATCGAGACATTGTCGACCGCGTGCACGGTCTCCTCGCGCACATTGGCACCGAGCTTCTGACCGATCCTGCCGGCAAGATCGAGATGCTTCACGAAGCGCTTGGAAATACCATCCAACTGAAGGATCGGCGTATCGGTCGCGGCGGCTGGTTTGTTTGTTTGTGTCGTCATGATCTAGACCGCCTCGGTCACGAGCGGATGATGGCACCGGACCTGACGGCCTGCGGCTACCTCGGACAGAACCGGTGCGATCTCGCAGGCCGGCGTGGAATAACTGCAGCGCGCGGAGAAGGCACAGCCAGCCGGCAGATTGAGCAGAGACGGCGTCATCCCCGGGATTTGCTGCAGGCGCTTGCCGCGGGCATTGCGGCTCGGCACGGAACCGATGAGACCAGCCGTGTAGGGATGCTGCGGCGCATCGAGCACGTCATCCACCTTCCCGGACTCGACCACGCGGCCCGCATACATCACCGCCACCTCGTCCGCCAAGCCGGCGACGACGGAAAGATCATGGGTGATCCAGATCATCGCCGTACCGGTTTCCGCGCAGAGCTTCTGCACCTCGTAGAGGATCTGCCCCTGGATCGTGACATCGAGCGCCGTGGTCGGCTCATCCGCGACGATAAGGTCGGGCTTGTTCAGTAGCGCGATGGCAATCGCAACACGCTGCCGCATGCCGCCCGAGAACTGGTGCGGATAACTCTTCAGCCGCTCGTCCGGAGCCGGAATTCCGACCTGGCCGAGAGCATCGCGGGCACGCTGACGGGCTTCGTCATCGGTCACCTTGTAATGCGCCTTGATGGCCTCGATCATCTGCGTGTCGATGCGCAGGACCGGGTTCAGGGTCATCATCGGATCCTGGAAGATCATGGCAATGTTGTTGCCACGCAGCTTCCGCATCCGCTCCGGGCTGGCGCCGACGAGGTTTTCACCGCGATAGAGGATTTCACCTCCAGCCACGCGGCCTGGCTCGTCGACCAGTCCGAGAATGGAGAATCCCGTCACGGTCTTGCCGGAGCCGGACTCGCCCACGAGTCCGAGAATCTGGCCTTTGCCAACGGAGAAACTAACGTCGTCGACCGCTTTAACCACACCGGCTTTGGTGAAGAAATGGGTCTGGAGATTACGGACCTCGAGGGTCGCTTGATCGCTCATCTGACCTGGACCTACTTCTGAAGACGGGGATTGAGAACGTCGCGCAGACGGTCGCCAACGAGATTGATCGTCACGATCGTGAACAGCAGGGCCAGTCCCGGATAGACACTGATCCAGTATTTCCCGCTCATGATGTATTCAAAACCGTTTGCGATCAGCAGGCCGAGAGACGGTTCCGTCACCGGAAGGCCGAGACCAAGGAAGGACAGGGTCGCTTCCAGAGAGATCGCATGTGCCACCTGCATGGTGGCGACGACGATCAGCGGCGGCAGGCAGTTCGGCAGCATATGCCGGAAGATAACCCGCGGCTTGGACAGCCCGAGGCAGGTAGCCGCCTCGATATATTCCCGCCGGCGCTCCACCAGGGCCGAGCCGCGCACTGTCCGCGCGTAATAGGCCCATTGCACGACAACCAGTGCCGCGATGATCTTGTCCACGCCCTTGCCGAGTGTGGCCAGCAGCACCAGCGCCACAAGGATCGCCGGGAAGCTGAGCTGGATATCAACGACACGCATGATCACGGTATCGACCTTGCCGCCGAAATAGGCGGCACAAAGACCGAAGGTCACGCCAATCAACAGCGCAATAACACCACTGCCAATGCCGACACCGAGACTGATCCGCAGGCCATAAATCATGGCGCTGACCATGTCGCGGCCCAGACCGTCCGTCCCGAGCATGGCCGTAACGCCACTGCCCATCTGCTCACCCGGCAGCAGCAAATTGTCCATGAAGGTGACGGATGCCAGATCGTACGGATCGGTCGGCGCGATGAGCGGGCCCAACAGTGCGACCAGGATCACAAGCAACACACTCACCGCGCCAAAGACGGCGATCTTGTTTTCGGCATAGTCGGCGATAAACCGGCGGAACGGTGTTTCCACCTCCGCATCCGGTGTTTTCTGCCCGGCAGAGCCCTGAGCGGTATCGTCCTGAACGGCGCTCATGACTTCATCTCCTGAAGGCGGACCCGCGGATCAAGCACCGAATAGAGTACGTCGACGATAAGGTTGATGAACACGAACAGCACCACGACGAACATCAGATAGGCAACGATCACCGGGCGGTCGAGGAAGTTGATCGAGTCGATCAGCAGCTTGCCCATGCCCGGCCAGGCGAACACGGACTCGGTGACAACCGAGAACGCGACCAGGCCGCCGAACTCAAGTCCGAGCACGGTCACCACCGGGATCATGATGTTCTTGAACAGATGCACGCCGATGATCCGGGTATCGCTCAGCCCCTTGGCCCGGGCGAACTTGATATAGTCCTGATGCACGACTTCACGGGTTCCGGCGCGGGCCAGACGGATCACCATCGACAGCTTGAACAGCGCCAGATTGACCGCCGGCAGAATCAGATGCTGCAACCCGTCCAACGTCAGGAAACTGACGGAAATGCCGAACACCTCAACGGTCTCGCCACGGCCAGTCGACGGCAGCCAGCCCATGATTACGGCAAAGAAAAGGATCATCATGATACCGACCCAGAAGGTCGGCAGACTGAACCCGAGGATCGAGCTCGTCATGATGGTTTTGGATATCCAGGAATTGGCGTTCAGGCCGGCATAGATACCAAGTGGAATGCCCAGGACCACGGCGATGAACAGCGCGGCGAAAGCCAGCTCGAACGTCGCCGGCATACGCTCTGCGATCAGGTGCATCGCGGATTCCTGGAACACGAAGGAATTCCCCATGTCCCCCTGCAGCGCATGCCCGATAAAGCGCAAATACTGCATATAGAATGGCAGATCGAGCCCCATGGACTTGATCATCATCTCTCGCTCAGCCTGGTCCGCGTCATCCGCGACCAGCATCTCGACGGGGTCCCCGACAAGAAACACGCCGCCGAAGACCAGCAGCGACATTATGAGCACAACAAGAGCCGCCTGCATAAGGCGACGAATGACGAACACGGTCATTCTTTATCCCGACACCAGCATGGTTGACGAATACAGCCGGGCCACATGGCCCGGCTGCAATTCGAGAGTTTATTTAGTCCGCGACGAAATCGGTTGCGAGCGTACGCTCGTCCGTCCGCGGAATGTACTTGATGCCCTTCTTCGTGGCCCAAGTGTTCACCTGATAGTGCAACGGGATGATGCCCTGATCTTCGCCGATGGCAATATCGGTTGCCTTGGCAAGAAGATCAGCACGCTTTGCATCGTCCACCGTCGCCAGTGCCTCAAGCAGCAGCTCGTCCATCTTCGGGTTGGAGTGGCGACCACGGTTGGACGCGCCCATGCCCTTCGACTTGTCATGCGTTGCCAGCAGAGACTTCAGCGGCGAGGAAGCTTCACCGGTGCCCGAACCCCAGCCGACCAGCACAAGGCTGAATTCCGGCTCGCCGTCGGCACCCGAGGAGGCCCGCTTGAAGAAGACGTTCTTGGTCATGGTCACGACTTTGGTCGGGATACCGTTACCGGTAAACAGCTGACCGATCGCTTCCAGGATCTTGGCGTCGTTGATGTAACGGTCGTTCGGACCATGAACGGTCAGAGCGAAGCCGTCCGGATAACCCGCTTCCGCCAGCAGCTTCTTCGCCCCGGCCGGATCATATTCCTCGACCTTGAGGTTCGGAGACACACCGAAGAAAGAGTCCGGCAGCAACTGACCGGCAGGAATGGCAACGCCTTCCATCACCCGCTTCACGATAGCCTTGCGGTTGATCATCTTGGACAGAGCCTTGCGGACACGCGGGTCCAGCAGCGGATTCTTGTCCAGCGGGCTGCCGTCCTTGGCCGTCACGAACGGGGACTTCTCACGGAACTGGTCCAAGTGAAGATAGATGATCCGGTTGGAGATACCGGAGCTGAGAGTGATCCGCGGATCCTTCTTCAGCCGCTCGACATCGATCGTCGGCACGTTGTCGATCGCATCGACGTCACCCGCGAGCAGAGCCGCGACACGGGCAGGCTCGGACTTGATGAACTTGAAGGTCACCTTGTCCCAGGGCTGCGCCATCGGGCCGACATAGCCGTCAAACTTCTCAAGAACGAGCTCTTCGCCCTTTTTCCACTCAACGAACTTGTACGGGCCAGCACCAATAGCCGCTGTACCATCGTTGAAGTCCTTGGCGGAAATGCCCTTGTTCTTGCCGGAGCTGTCCGTGCCCTTGGCTTCCGAGGACATGATCATGACCGTGGTCAGATCGTTCGGCATCAAGGGATACGGCTTCTCGGTCACAATATGCAGCGTGAGGTCGTCGACCTTCACCAGCTTCTTGCCTTTGGTATAGGTCCGGAAGCTGGAGTTACCGCCTTCATAGCCGTCAGCGCGCTCGAACGAGAAGATCACATCGTCGACCGTCACGTCGGAACCGTCGTGGAATTTCAAGCCTTTACGCAGCTTGATTTCCCAGGTCGTGTCGTTGATCGTTTTCCACGATTCAGCGATGCTCGGGAACAGCTGCTGTTTTTCATCAAAGCCAACAAGACGCGTAAACACATGCCCGATCATGCCGTTGTTCGGCGTCAGGTTATGGAAGTACGGGTCCATTGAGGACGGTTCGGACCGGATACCAATAACGATATCGGCCGCCATCACATTCGCGGTCATCGCGGACAACGCCACGGCCGCAAGACCTAGCTTGCGCAGTGCCTTCATCCCTGCCTCCTGTCAATAATCACAGTTTGATTTTGCTCCGGTTTAAGTCACGTCCGGTGCCATTTGATACGGGGGAGAATGGCCCATAAAGGGAGATGCGGCAAGAGCGGTCGGCACAACAACCAGACTCGAGGCAGCTTGCCGCCGGGAAAGTCTTCAGTTTACCATCATAGGTAATCCGGGTGGGCGTTCAGAGCGCACCGATCCAAGGAATTCGCGTATGTCCGACATAGCTCCCGCGCCTGTCCTGAACCACTATGACGTGGAGGTAGAAGCTCCGGATATTTCCACCTATCGGGACGGGAACAGGGATATTCCTTATTTTACCACTTTCGAATCCGGCCGTGCCGGCCCGAAAGTGCTGGTCACCGCCCTCGTCCATGGCAACGAGCTTTGTGGCGCAATCGCGCTCGACCATCTGTTCCGGAACGATATCCGCCCACGTGCCGGAACCCTCACACTCGGTTTCTGTAACGTTGCAGCCAACGCACAGTTCCGGCCCGACTACCCGGCCTTCTCGAGGTTTGTCGACGAGGATTTCAACCGGATCTGGGATGTGGGTGTCCTGGAAAGCGATACCCAGAGCATCGAACGGGACCGGGCCCGCGAAATTCACCCGATCGTCGATGAAACGGATTTCCTGCTCGACATTCATTCCATGCAAAATGCGACTGAACCGCTTGTCCTGGCCGGGCGTCACAGGAAAGGCCGGCTCCTTGCCGAGAGAGTCGGAGCCCCAGGTCTTATCGTTCTTGATGCGGGTCACGCTTCCGGCCGCAGGATGCGCGACTATGATTTTTTCGACGATCCGGAAGATCCGCGCAGCGCCCTGCTGGTCGAATGTGGCCAACACTGGTCCCGCTCCGCAGCGAATGTCGCCGTGGACGTGACCTATCGCTTCCTGCGCGCCATGGGTATGATTGATGACGACACCATGGAACAGCATGTGACCGCGCCCGCCACGGCTGCACAAACCGTCATCGAGATCACGGACGTGATTACTGTCACTTCTGACTATTTCCATTTCCACGAAGAATATATCGGCATGGAGATTATCCCCCGGGCAGGGACGGAAATCGGCCGCGACGGGGATATCTCCATAAGAACGCCACATGACAATTGCGTCCTGATCATGCCTTCACGACGACTGAGCCGCGGCCTGACCGCCGTCAGGCTTGGTCGATTTGTTGAATAGAGACAATCAACTGCTCTATGCTGGGGGTCCTGCCCCGACATGCAAGAAAGCGTTCGGCACCCGCCGAAGCGAATCATGAATTGAGCGACATTCAGGCGTCCAACGCATCCGAATCCGATTCAGCGACCGATCCCCTTCCGGAAAAGAAAAAGCCCAACGGCCTGCCACGCGCGCTTCTGGCCCTCGCCATAGGGAGCGCCGGCGGTTTCCTCTTTGCGTATCTGCGGCTCCCCCTTCCCTGGATGATGGGAGCGATGATCGCGACCACGATATGCTCGATTGCCGGTGTCAATATTGGCCTGCCCTCCAAGGTACGCATGGCCATGGTTGCCATTCTCGGGGTCATGCTCGGCAGCGCCTTCTCTCCCTCCCTGCTGGACCATATCGGCAAATGGGCCATTTCGGTGACCGGCCTGCTGGTCTACGGCATCGTCGCGCTCTTTCTGGTGCTGCTCTTTCTCAGACGCTATGCGCGGTATGATCCGGTCACGGCTTATTTCTCCTCCTCGCCCGGCGGTCTCAACGAGATGGTGATCGTCGGCAAGGCGATGGGCGGCGATGAAAGAATCATCGCCCTGACCCATGCCTCGCGCATCCTCATCGTGGTCATGATCATCCCCTTCATGTTCCGGATGTTCGGCGGATATCACCCGCAGCCCGGCATGCTGCCGGCCGGTTCAGGTTTCGATCTGCCGGCCCATGAATGGGCTCTCATGGTGGGCTGCGCGGTCATCGGGCCGCTCATCGCCATGCGCCTGAAACTGCCTGCCGCGCCCCTGCTCGGCGCCATGGTGCTGAGCATGGCCGTTCATCTCACCGGCCTGAGCAAGAGCGCGCCGCCAAGCATGCTGATAGCCGCGGCACAGGTCGTGCTCGGCACCGGTGTCGGTTGCCGCTTCGCCGGCACGGCCGTCAGTGAGGTATTGAAGATTATCCGCACGTCTTTCGGCGCGTCGGTCATTCTGCTGGTCACCGCCGTCGGCGCGGGCTTCCTTTTGCAGGACATCACCGGTCTGCCCTGGTACGTGCTGGTGCTGGCCTATGCTCCCGGCGGCCTCGCGGAGATGAGCATGGTTGCGCTCGGCATCGGTCAGGATGTGGCTTTCGTTGCCACTCACCACCTGTTCCGCATCGCCTTCATCGTCATCCTGGCACCACTCGCCTTCCGGCTGATCCGGCGCTGGTTCTGATCCGGCTGAAACCGCCAGCTAAATAACGCGCGCGGACTATAACGTTCCGGACCCAGGCGCCCGGCTCTCGGCCGCCTTTTCGATCATCTCCGTAATCCAGAGCTTCGCCGGTTCCAGCGTCTCGAACATGTTAAATGCCGCCCCGGCCAGGGCATAGATAGGGGAGAAAATATCCTTACAGAAAATGCGTCCCTCGGTCCCGAGCGGGACAACAAAGGCCGTGGCCACGAGATTCCCGTTCCGCACCGGATCAGACATATTGCTGCGGATCATATCGAGCGCTTCCGGCGTGAACATCACACTGTTACGCATGATCACAATGCTTCCCCATGGACCGGAATTCGTCAGACGTATTCGTTCCGCGCGCGATTCTTCGGTCGCATTCTGAAGCAGTTCCAAATTGAACGGACCGGCATTTCTTGAGAAAAAAATGCGCCCTTCCGTCCAGATTTCCCGCTCACCATGTGGAGGCAGCGCCATCAGCCTGCTTTCCTAAAACCCCAGCTTCTTAATATTTAGACTCTCGTGCACATGCAAAAACCAAGCATGCCCTTCCCGATGGAAAGAGTTCAAGTTTATCGCCCGAAGCGCACAACGAGTTGCGCCCGGCTTGCAGCTTCCATGCTCTCGGCATGGTGCGGAACGGCCTTGATGCCGAATTCCCGCTCCTTGTGCATGTCGATATCCACCTGCGTCACATCGCACAGGTTGCAGAGCCAGCTCGTCAAACTGGCAAATAAACGCTCGATCAGGAGCACCGGTTATTCCTCCAGATTAAATTTTCTTATATTTCAGGCTATCTAATCATGCCCCACCGCCAGTGAACACCCCGGCTATAAGCGAAGGAATTCAGGTTGTGGCGGATCCCACAAGGAACCGGTCTATCTCGGCCCAGACCGCATGCCGGACCGTGTCGCATTCAAGCAGAAGTTCGTGTGCCCCCTCCGCGAACTCGACAAGCCGCGCATCCGGCAGCATAGCCGCGACCTCCCTCTGGCCCGCATTGCTCACGATCTTCTCCAGCCCCGCGCTCAGGATCAGTACCGGTATACGGATTTGCGAAAGATAGGAGGGACGTTTGACCAGCCGGATCGACCGGAAGGCCGAATAGACCCAGGCGAAAGTCGGCCCGCCAAGGGCAACATTCGGGTTAAGCGCGATCTGCTCATGAATCCGGTCAAAGCGGGCTTTGTCCGTTGTCAGCGGGTTGTTCTCGTACCGCATCTGGCCCGACACATAAGGACCCGCTCCGGGAATGAAACAATCTCCCAGACCAAGACGCACCGCCGTTTTCGCCAGGCCATAGGCAAACATCCGTGGCCAGGTTCCCGTAAGAATGTCAGCCATTGGCGCACACAGGACCGCGCGCTCGAAGAGATCCGGATGATCGTGCACCGCCCGCAGGGCCAGATGCCCGCCCATGGAATGTCCCATAATCACGCGCGGCCCCGGCAGCTTCGCGAACCGCGTTACCCGCAACACCTCCTCCAGATCGTTGAGGAAATGCTGCATGTCGGAAATATGGCCCTTGCGGCGATGCGGCAGCAATCGGTCGGAAAGCCCCTGCCCGCGCCAGTCGAACGTGACGACGCCGTATCCGCGCGCACGGAGAGCAGCAATGCTCTCCAGCCCCTTCTCGATGAATTCCGTGAAGCCCGTCAGCATCAGAATAGTACCTGCCGTCCCTCCCGCCGGAGCGGGAAAGGTGGCAATGCGGATCCGGACCCCGTCCGCCATTTTGGGAAACTCGACGGTGCCGCCGGTGCTTTCGATGGTCGGGACCGGACCCAGATCACTCACATCAGACATTGAGGAGCAGATACTCCCGCTCCCAGGCACTGATAACCTTCTGATAGGCCGCCGATTCCGCGAGCTTCACAGACGTGAAAACGTCGACAAAACGCTGCCCCATGATCTCCTTCAGCGGCTTGGCCCGGTTCAACCGTAACAAGGCGTCTTCCAGATGACGCGGCAGTTTCGCGGCCAGCGCATAGGCACTGGTATCGATCGGCGCTGACGGCTCGATTTCCTCGACAAGGCCGAGATAACCGCATGCGAGCGATGCCGCCATCGCGAGGTAGGGATTGACGTCCGCCCCGGCGACCCGGTTCTCCACGCGCCGTTCGTTTGGTTTCGAAATCGGCACCCGGAGACCCGTGGTCCGGTTATCGACACCCCAGTGCATGTTGATTGGCGCGTCGCTGTCCGGGATCAGGCGCCGGTATGAATTCACATAGGGTGCAAGAAACGGCAGAGCCGCCGGCAGGTATTTCTGCAGCCCGCCGATGAAGTGCAGGAAGTCCTCGGAATGGCTGCCATCCGCGTTCGCGAAGAGGTTCCGGCCACTTTTCACATCGTAAAGGCTCTGATGCACATGCATCGCGCTGCCCGGCTCGTCCTGCATGGGCTTTGCCATGAAGGTGGCGTAGACGCCGTGATCCAGTGCCGCCTGCCGCACGGTCCGTTTGAACAGGAAGGTCTGATCCGCAAGGTCGAGCGCATCGCCGTGGTTGAAGTTGATCTCCATCTGCGCGGCGCCGGACTCATGGCTCAGCGTATCGATATCGATCTCCTGCGCCTCGCAATAGTCGTAGATATCCTCGAACAGCGGATCGAACTCGTTCACCGCGTCGATACCGAAAGCCTGACGCGCGGTCTCTGGGCGGCCGGACCTGCCGATAGGTGGAACCAACGGATAATCCGGATCCGGATTCACTTTGACGAGGAAGAATTCCAGCTCCGGCGCGACGACAGGACGCCAGCCCTTGTCCGCATAGAGCTGCAGGATCTTTTTCAGCACCATACGCGGAGAGATATCGACCGGACGGCCGTCCTGATAATAGGCGTCATTGATAATCTGGGCCGTCGGTTCCTTGTACCAGGGCACCATCCGTATCGTGTCCGCCTGCGGCGCCAGAAAAATGTCGCTGCGCCGCGGATCGAGATCCTTTTCCTCGATATAGCTGCCAGTCACATCCTGACCGAAGATAGCCTCCGGCAGACGTAGACCGCGTTCTCCAATCCCATCCAGAAATTTCGCCGCAGGCAGGATCTTGCCGCGGGGGATGCCGGCATGGTCGGAAACCATGCACTCGACTTCCGTTATCCGTCTTTCACTGATCCAGGATTTAAGATCAACTGACATAAATGCTCCGCGAGCCGTTTCACTATGATCATCCGCCTCGCCCAGGGACGACAAGCGTGATAGGGCTCCGATATCTGAAAACGGATAAGCGCGATGACTACCGCAACCTATTACCATGCATTCACATCCGAGCACGAGCAGCGTCAGCAGCTGACCGGCGAAATCGACACAGATATTTGCATCATTGGCGGCGGCCTGACCGGTGTCTCGGCGGCCCTGCATCTGGCGGAGCGCGGATATGACACTGTCCTGCTCGAAGCCGGACGGATCGGCGATGGTGCCTCGGGCCGCAATGGCGGTCAGATCTGCCTCGGTTACAGCAGCGGCATGGAAGCGTTTGAACGCGCCGCCGGAATGGAAGCAGCCCAACGTTTCTGGGCCATGGCGAACGAAGCCATCGAGGATATCCAGACCCGAATTGCCCGCCACGCCATCAAGGCGGATTACCGGCGCGGCTATATCCACGCAGCCCTGAACCGCCGGCAGGAACGCGGGCTGGAGGAGATGGCCGAGTCCTGGTCGAAAACCTACGGCTTCACCGACCTCAAAATGCTGAACCGCGCCGAGACGGAAGCAGCAACCGGCTCACAGCTATATACAGCGTCGCTGCTGGAGCATGGAAGCGGACATATGAACCCGCTCGGCTATCTCTACGGTCTGGCACAAGCCGCCCAGGATGCCGGCGCCAAAATCTTCGAGGAAAGCCGGGCCATCTCCATCCGGAAGGGGACGGCCGTCACAATCGAAACCGCGACCGGACGGGTCAAGGCGCGCATGCTGGTCCTGGCCGGTAATGCATATCTCGACGAACTCGTGCCGGAAATCCGTTACCGCGTTGCTCCCGTGCTTAGCGCCGTTGCCGCCACGGCCCCGCTGAGTGCTGATCAGGCCTCCCGCATTCTGCCCGGAGAAGAGGCCGTCGCGGACTCGAACACCGCCCTCAACTATTTCCGCAGGACCGTGGACAACCGTCTGCTGTTTGGCGGCCTCGCCAGTTATTCCGGCCGGCCGATCACGAACGCGGCGGACGCCCTGCGGCGGCGGATGGCCAAGGTCTATCCGGAACTGAGCGATGTTGCGATCGACCATGCCTGGTCCGGGAAAATCGCCATCACCACCAGCCGGATGCCCGACTTCGGGCGGATCGGAAGCAATATCTATTACGCGCAGGGCTTCTCCGGACACGGGCTGGCCCTGACCGGCTTTGCCGGCAAGATCATAGCCGAAGCCGTGGCCGGGGACGCCGAACGGCTCGACATGTTCGCCCGCCTGCCCAACCTGCGTTTTCCCGGTGGCCCGGCCCGCACTGCCGTTCTTGCCCTTGGCATGGCCTGGTTCAAGATGCGGGACATGCTCGGGTTGTCGAAGTAAGCGACCAGGAACAGCCGGACTAACGTAACAGATCGAGAAGGACATTCGGACGCTGGTTGGCGATATTCACAACCTGGATCGAAAGCTCGTTACGAACCTTCAAAGCGTTAAACCGTGCTGAATCCCGTGCCAGATCCGCATCTACAATATTACCCAACCCCTCGGCTGTCGCATCGCTCAGGCTTTCATTGAAGCTGATCTGTTGCTCCAGAAAGCGCGTCGACGCCCCCAGTCCGGCCAGGGCATCACTGACGGTGCCCATGGCCTCGACGACATATGTCTCCGCCGCCGTCGCGTTCGCCACACTATCCAGATTGGCGTCCGGCAGACCGAGTTGAAGATTGATGGCCTGAATTTCGTAATTGTCGATGGTGTAGCTGTCGCCCTGCAGATTGATCAGCACATTCACCGATGATGACCCGTCTTGCAGGATGTTGCGCCCGTTGAAGGAGGCCTGGTTGACGACCATGTCGTCAAGCTGGTCCCGCATGCCGATAAAGTCCGCCGCAACGATGACCCGCTGCTGGTCCGTCAGCCCTTCGTTCCGCCCCTCGACGGCTTTTGCCCGCATGTCCTTGAGGGTATTGGAAACCGACGTCGCTGCCGCCATGGAGACTTTGGTCAGGCCGATTACCGCGCGCAGCCCCTGATTGACGGCATCGAAGGCGGCAAGCTCGCTGCGCAGCCCCTGCGCGATGGCGTAATTCGAGGCACTGTCCGTTGCGCCGGATATACGAAGTCCGGTCGACAGATGCTTCTGAAGGGCGTCGCTCTCGGTGTTGATTGATTTCAAGGTCCGGAGCGCAAGCACAGCGCTCGTATGGGTCAGGACCGAGTTCTGAACAGTCATATCCTCATCCGTTCTGGATGTTCATCACACCTCTCCTTTTGAGAGGCAATTAATCTTAACAGACTGAAACTGCTTGTGGAATTTCATAATTCTCGGAAAATTTCCAAATAGATATTATTAAAATACAAATTAAATACCGCGCGCCGCCACTCCAGTAGAGCGGGAGAGCGCCGGGCACGCCGCTCCCGCCCGCTGCAGTCACCCGGCCTCAAAGACCGAGAGCTTCCTGCGGCACTCTGAAATCCAGCCCATGCGCATCCGCGACCGCTTTATAGGTAACGTCTCCGCAATGGACATTCAGTCCTTCCATCAGATGCCGGTCCTCGGCCAGAGCCCGCCGATACCCCTTGTCCGCGAGCGCGAGCACGAAGGGCAGTGTCGCGTTGTTCAACGCAAAGGTGGAGGTTCGCGCCACGCCGCCCGGCATGTTGGCGACGCAATAATGCACCACGTCATGGACCATATAGGTCGGCTCACGGTGCGTGGTCGCCCGGGATGTCTCAAAGCAGCCGCCCTGATCGATGGCGACATCGACCAGAACAGAGCCGCGCCGCATCTTCTCAACCAGCGCATCCGTCACCAGTTTCGGCGCGGCGGCTCCCGGTACCAGCACGGCACCGACCACAAGATCCGCCGCCATCACATGCTCTTCGATCGCATCCACTGTGGAATAGATCGTGTTCAGCATCGGCCCGAACTGAAGATCCAGCTCATAAAGCCGCTCCAAACTCCGGTCTATCACGGTGACCTTGGCCTCAAGCCCCATCGCCATGCGCGCCGCATTGGTGCCGACCACGCCACCGCCAATGACAACGACATTGCCTGCGGGCACACCCGGCACACCTCCAAGCAATGTCCCGCTTCCGCCCTGGGTTTTCTCCAGGCAATGGGCGCCGGCCTGTATTGCCATACGGCCGGCCACCTCGCTCATCGGCGCCAGCAACGGCAGGCCACCACGGGCATTGGTAACGGTCTCATAGGCGATGGCTATCGCGCCGCTGTCGATCAGGCCTTTGGTCTGGGCCAGATCGGGGGCCAGATGCAGATAGGTGAAAAGGATCTGCCCTTCCCGCAGCATCTTGCATTCGGCCGCTTGCGGCTCCTTCACCTTGACGACCATGTCCGCCTTGGCGAACACCTCTTTGGCATCCGCCGCGATCCCGGCGCCAGCGGCGATATACTGATCGTCATCGAGACCGATGCCGTAACCGGCATGGGTCTCGACAAGTACCTGATGACCGTGGTGGACAAGCTCCCGAACGCTGGACGGGATCAGCCCGACCCGGTTTTCATCCGCTTTTATTTCCTTCGGCACGCCGATCAGCATGGTGTCCTCCCTGCTTGGGTTCGAATTTCAACGCCCCCTGCCAAGTCGTGCATCACCCGGCTGGCACGGGATCACCGTACCGTGACAGCAAATCCTCCTCCGCCACAATACGGTCACGATCGATCACGAGAATTTCTTTTGTCAGAACGTCGAACGGCTCCTAGGCTGTTCACATCAAGGTGCCTCTGCCGTCCCTGACAGGAGAGCAGAGTGACACGGGGGGAGAGGATCATGGCCCTGAAAGCCGAAAATCTGAAACGGTCTTGCGTCGTTATGGGTGCGATTGTTTTCAATGTTCTGGTCTGGCTGACCGCCGCCCTGCCGCATCTGGTGGTTTAAGCACGGCAGGGTCCGGTCAAGCAGCCGGCCTGTTCGTATTTGAACAACGATTGTTTACCGGAAATTCTTACGAACACTGGAAGCGCTGTTCGAACGGAACTAGGATTCCGGCAGTTTCAATGCCGGAGAGTTTCTTATGTACCGCCATATCATCGTGGGCCGCGGCCTGATCGGTTCCGCCGCAGCACGTCATCTCTCCTCCTGGCAGGACGGAGTGGCCGTTATCGGCCCCGATGAGCCATCGGACCGGCAGCAGCATGAAGGCGTCTTCGCCAGCCATTACGACGAAGGACGCATAACCCGTGTCTACGATCCCTCTCCGGAATGGTCGATCACCGCGGCACGCTCCATCGAACGCTACTCCGAAATAGAAGCCGAAAGCGGTATCAACTTCTTCACCCCGGCAGGGTTCCTCAAGATCGTTGGCGAAGAAGATCCGGACATCAAACCCACCGTCGCCCTGACACGGGAAAACGGCGGTAACGCCACGACCATTTCGGCCCGCATCATGCGCGAGCTTTATCCGTTTCTTTCCCTGCCGGACAATTGCGCCGGTATTCAGGAGACCGAAACCGCCGGCTATCTCAGCCCGAGAAATCTCGTGAAGGCACAAACCGCCATCGCCGAGAAACAGGGCGCGCATATCGTGCGTGCGGCAGCGACATCGATTTCAGTGGATGGCGCGTCCGTTTCCGTAACCACCGATGACGGGCAGACTTTGGAAGCAGAACGGGTTCTGGTCGCGACCGGTGGCTATACAGCCGCCTGCAAGCTGCTGCCCCGCCCGCTCGCCATCACTGTTTATGGCAGAACCGTCCTGCTCATTAAAATAACGGACATGGCAGCCGAGGTGCTGTCCAACATGCCGACGATCATCGACCGATATGCCGGCTCCTACATCCTGCCGCCGATCCGATATCCCGACGGAAATCTCTACCTCAAGCTCGGCATCGGCACCGAAGCCGACCCGAAGATGAAAACCCGCGAGGATTTGACGAACTGGTTCCGCTCGACAGGCTCCGAGCGAAACAGGATCGAACTCACCGAAACCGTCGAACGCCTGATCCCGGTCCTCAAGGAATGCCCCGAGCGCCATACCGATACCTGCGTCACCACCTATAGCCCGTCAGGCCTGCCCTATATCGATTATGTCGCGGGCGACCGCCTTGCCGTTGCCACATGCGGCAACGGCATGGGAGCGAAAGGCTCGGACGACTGGGGATATGCCGCCGCCCGACTGCTTGAAGGCGGCGACTGGGATCACCCGGTCCCGCGCTTCAAGCTGAAAGCGGCCTTCGCCTGAGGCTAACGCTCAGACCGCCATCGGCGTGCCGCGCGCCTTGTCGACACAGGCCGCCGCCACGGCGTCCATGATCGATTCAGCGTCGAGGCCGTAGGTCTGATAGAGGTCCGGCAGATCGCCGGACTGGCCGAAGCCGGTTACGCCAAGCGGGAACAGGCGGCGGCCAAGGGCGCTGCCGATCCAGCTCAGGTTCGCCGGATGGCCGTCCTGCACCGTGATGATCCGGGTTTCCGGGCCAAGATCGCCCATCAGTTTCTCCAGATGGGATACGGGCGTGTTCGGCCGCCGGACACGCGCCTGCCAGCCAGCATACAGCTTGTCGGCACTTGTCACCGCCAGCACGCCGATACCCGGCAACTCTTCCTCCAGCATCTCACGCGCCTGCAGCACTTCCGGCACCACCGCACCGGTATAGACGATCACGGCCGGCGCCTGCGGATCCGGTTCACGCAGCCAGTATCCGCCGGAGACGATGTCGTGCCTGAGATCGGCGGTCATCTCCCGTTCCGGCTGCTCCTGCGGGCGTGTGGAGAGGCGGAGGTAAACCGCCCCACCGTCATCCGCCTGCATGTAGTTGAAGCCCCAGGTCATGATCTCGGCCACTTCGTCCGCATAGGCCGGCTCGAAGCTGAGCAAGCCCGGCTGCCCCATACCGATCAGCGGCGTTGAGACGGACTGATGTGCCCCGCCTTCCGGAGCGAGAGAGATCCCGGAAGGTGTCGCCACAACCATGAAACGGGCACCCTGGTAACAGGCGTAGTTCAGTGAATCGAGTCCGCGCGCGATGAACGGATCGTAGAGCGTGCCGACCGGCAGCAATCGGGTGCCGAACAGCGGGCCGGACAGGCCGAGCGAGGCCAGCATCAGGAACAGGTTGCTCTCGGCGATGCCGAGCTCGAAATGCTGGCCGCCACCATGTCGCAGCCATTTCTGCGCGGAGGCCACCTTCTCGTCCCGGAACACATCGTTCCGCATGTCCAGGCTGAAGATCCCGCGCTGGTTCACCCAGGGGCCGAGATTGGTCGAAACCGTCACGTCCGGCGAGGTCGTGACGATGCGGGAGGCAAGAGCCGAATTGCCGCGCGCCAGCTCGTTCAGCACCGCGCCGAAGGCCTGCTGCGTCGATGTCTTCGCGGCGCGTTTCGGCACGATGCTTTCCGGCATCTCCACCTTCGCTGCATGATGCACGCGCGATCCGCCCCGGTTGAAGGAAACACCGGCGAGATAATCACGGACCTCTTCCGCCGGCATGTCGAGATTGGCGAACGGGTCCCACTCGTCCCCTTCCGGTACGCCCATATGGGTGCGGAAGAATTCCATCTGGTCCGGCGTCATCAAGCCCGCATGGTTGTCCTTGTGCCCGGCCAGCGGTGTATTGAAGCCCTTCACCGTGTAGGCAATGAAACATTGCGGGCTGTCATCCTTCACGCCATGGAAGGCATCCAGCACCGCCTCCATGTCATGTCCCGCCAGGTTGGTCATCAGGGCATGCAGCGTCTCGTCGTCGTGATCGTCGAGGATCGACTTGATGCCTTTGACCCCGTGCAGGTCCCGCTTCAGATTATCCCGCCAGGTGCTGTCGCCACCGGCCTGCCCCTTGAAGGTCAGTGCGCTGTAGAGATCGTTCGGGCATTCGTCGATCCAGTTCCGCAGCGCCTCGCCGCCCGGCTGCTGGAACACCCGCTCCAGCTTCTTGCCGTATTTCAGCATGTTGACGTTCCAGTCGACCGTGCCGAAGAACTGCCGGATCTTCTGGAACAGACCGTCCGAAACCACACCGTCGAGGCTTTGGCGGTTGTAGTCGATCACCCACCAGAGATTCCGGACGTCGTATTTCCAGCCCTCCAGCATGGCCTCGTAGATATTGCCCTCGTCCAGCTCCGCATCACCCATGATGGCGATCATCCGGCCGGCGGGCTGCTGCTGCAGCCCCTGGTCCTGCACCAGATGATGCAGCCGCACATAATCCTGCACCATGGAGGCGAACAGCGTCATGGCAACGCCAAGGCCGACGGAGCCGGTGGAGAAATCCACCTCGTCCCGGTCCTTGGTGCGGGAGGGATAGGACTGTGCGCCGCCGAGCGCCCGGAAGCTCTCCAACGCGGACTGATCCTGCCGCCCCATCATGTACTGAATTGCATGAAAGACCGGGCTGGCATGCGGCTTCACCGCGATCCGGTCCTGCGGCTTGAGCACGTCGAAATAAAGCGCCGTCATCAGCGTCGCCACGGATGCACAGGAAGCCTGATGCCCGCCAACCTTGATCCCGTCACGCGACGGCCGGACATGGTTAGCGTTATGGATCATCCACATGGCAAGCCAGAGAACTTTCTTCTCCAGCTCACGCAGGGTTTCGATCTTGTTCTTCGGCTCTACCAGGCCCATTACGACCTCCTGAAAACGGATGATTTCGGGAGGACTATGGGGAGCGCGTAATAATCCGTCGATAGGGGGCAGTAAATTCGCAAGGATCGTTCCGATCCCGTTATCGGACCATCTGATCTTCCCGATCAGAGCCTCAGTTTATTATGATCACTACCACCGCCGTTTTGGTCCACGCACAGAATGATCTGTGAATCAGCCCCCTATGTCCCTGTCTCGCATTCCAGAACAGCGACAATTCCGGGATAATCACGCCCGACCCTGGTGAACAATTCTTGCCACCAATCCGGCGACTGCACTGTCTCGTGCGCATTGTCTCCACTCGGAAGAATGGCACGCGCCGGGTAGCATGCAATGGCCGCATAAACGAATTTCCGGGACAGGCTGTACAATTCCCCCACAACCCAGGGCAAATCTGCTTCAGGGATATGCTCAAGAACGTCGGTGCACACAACACCATCCGATGCAGCTTTAGGAAGGCGGGAGAATGATGGAACGCCAGGATCATACAACCTGATCTCCGAAACGCCCCAGTACTGTTGAACCGTGCCGGTTTTACCATTCTGATCGCGCAGCTGGACGGTGCGGTATTGCGCTCCCTTGCCACAACCGTAGTCAAGAACGGTCGCAGCACCATGCTTGTTGATCAACTCCCGTATACGGCCAATGTGTGACAAGAGTTGCTGCCCCGGGTACGCCTCCTCGGCACGAACATTCGCGACCACACCGTCCTCGTTGCGCTCAAATCCTTCCGCATGCATTGATTTGTAAAGTTCCAGCAATGCTGTATAGCGAGGACTCGGGTTGGTGCGGCTGTAAACTGTCATCGTTCCGTTCTAGATCCTTGTCACACTAGGAAGCCTTAGGCGTTGCCCCCCGCCACGTCCAGTTTTTCAGCCGGCTCCGCCACAGACTGCTCCCGCATCTGCTGCCGCCACATCGCGGCATAGATCCCGTCCTGTGACAACAGAGCATCATGATTGCCGCGTTCAGCAATCTCGCCCTCACGCAGCACGATGATCTCGTGCGCGTCGACCACGGTCGAGAGACGATGCGCGATGACCAGGGTCGTGTAATCCTGGCTGACCTCGGAGAGGCTGGTCTGGATTGCCTTTTCAGTCTGGCTGTCGAGTGCCGATGTCGCTTCGTCGAAGAGGAAAATCTTTGGCTGCTTCAGCAATGTCCGGGCAATCGCCACACGCTGTTTTTCACCGCCAGAGAGCTTCAGCCCGCGTTCGCCAACTGTGCTTTCGTAACCGTCCGGCAGACTTATGATGAAGTCATGAATACGGGCCAGACGGGCCGCCTCCTCGATTTCCGCAGTGCTTGCGCCGGGCCGGCCGTAGGCGATGTTGTAGTAGATCGTATCATTGAACAGCACAGTGTCCTGCGGGACGATCCCGATCGCCCGTCTGAGGCTCGCCTGGGTGACGGAGCGGATGTCCTGACCGTCGATCAGGATGGCGCCGTCGTCGATATCGTAGAAGCGGAACAGCAACCGTGAAATGGTCGATTTACCGGCACCGCTCGGGCCGACCAGCGCGACCGTCTTGCCGGCGGGGACATCAAAACTGATGCCCTTCAGAATGCCGCGTTCGGCCGAGTAACCGAACTTCACATTCTCGAACCGGACCGCGCCTTTCTCGACCACCAGGTCTTTCGCATCCACCGCGTCCTCGATCTCCTGCTCCTCGTCGAGCAGGAGAAACATCTGCTGCATGTCCGTCAGGGACTGCTTGATCTCGCGATAGACGAAGCCGAGGAAATTCAGCGGCATATAGAGCTGGATCAGATAGGTATTCACCATGACGAAATCGCCGACCGTCGCCTTTCCGGAGGCTATATCGCCCCCCGCAAGCGCCATGACGACCATCAGCCCGGCGGCAATGATCCCGCCCTGACCGACATTGACCAGCGACAGGCTGGTCCGGCTTTTGACGGCCGCATCCTCGTAGCTCCGCATGGAGCGGTCATACCGCTCTTCCTCATGCATCTCATTGCCGAAATATTTGACCGTCTCGTAGTTCAGCAGGCTGTCGACCGCACGGGTATTGGCGCGATTATCCATCGTATTCATCCGGCGCCGGATCTTCAGCCGCCATTCCGTCACCAGCATGGTGAAGGCGATGTAGGAAAAGATCGTCCCGAAGGTGGCGATGGCATACCTGAAGTCGAACATCCACCAGAGCACGCCACAGACCAGAAAGATCTCGAACAATGTTGGCAGGATGTTGAAAAGCATGAAGTTGAGCAGGAACTCGATAGCCTTGGTGCCCCGCTCGATCACCCGGGTCAGCCCGCCGGTCTGGCGATCCAGATGGAAGCGCAGGGAGAGCCGGTGCAGGTGCCGGAACGTCTTGATGGCGACCGCACGGATCGCCCGTTGGGCGACGCGGGCAAAGAAGAATTCACGCAACTGCGCGAAAGCCTGCTGGCCGAGGCGGGTCATGCCGTAGGCGACAACGATCCATAGCAGGACCGTGAAATCGAATTTATCGCCCGAGATCAGGTCCACCGCTTCCTTGTAGAGGACCGGGACATAAACCGAAGCCGCCTTGGCCATGACAAGGCAGGCAAGCGCCACGACCACCCGTGCCCGCATCTCGAACTGACCTTTCGGCCAGAGATAGGGCAGCAGGGATTTGATCGTATCAAGTTCGGCAGTCGCAGGCGGATCGGACTCGGTCAGGTTAGCGGTCGGTCGACGTGACATGAAATTTCCTGCTGGGCAGCGCCGGGTGGCGCACCCGTTTTTCTTTGTTCGATAAATATGGAACTATAGACCATATGCACAAGGCCGTTCTTTGGCGCAAGCACCAGTGAACGGCAGACGGCCATATTCCTGATCGGCAGACCCGGCCCATAGTCCGGATCCGTAGCGCCGGCTCTGGCTGAAGCTTCGCAGCTTTGGCTATGCGCCGGGACTATGCCGGAACCACCCTTCAGGGGGGAAGAAACAAATAAATCCCGATATGGCCGTTAAGATCTTAGCCGCTGTTGCGAAGTCCCGCGGCAATTCCGTTGATGGTCAATTGTATGCCCCGCAAGACCTTTGGATCATCCGCATCCCGGCGATAGTCGCGGAGCAGATTGACCTGCAGGTGGTTCAACGGATCAAGGTAGGGGAACCGGTTCGAAATCGACCGTGACAACAAGGGGTTTCCGTCCAGCAGGGTTTCGTCCTGCATGATCTGGAGCAGAGCCTCGATGGACACCTCCCGCTCATCACGGATCCGCTGGAAGATCGCGTCCCGCAATTCCCCATCCTCGACCAGTTCGGCATAGCGCGAGGCGATGGCGATATTGGTCTTGGACAGAACCATGGCCATGTTCGAGAGCTGCGCCTTGAAGAACGGCCATTCCCGATACATCGCCCGAAGACGCTCCAGCCCATCCTCGGGATGCGCCACCAGCCATGCCTGGAACGCGCTGCCAAAGCCATACCACCCGGGAAGCATCAGGCGGCATTGCGACCAGCTGAAAACCCAGGGAATGGCGCGCAGATCAGAAATTTTGCCGAGCTTCTTCCGGGAAGCCGGGCGCGAGCCGATATTCAGGGTCGCGATCTCGTTGATGACCGTTGAGCCCCAGAAATATTCGTCAAAACGCGGCGTTTCATAAACCAGCGCGCGATAGGCCTTGAAAGCACTGGCCGAGAGCTCTTCCATAGCCTCCAGAAATTCCGCCGGAACGTCATCCCGGTCCGGCCGCAACAGCGAGGCTTCAAGGCATGCGGCGGCAAGGATCTCCAGATTTCGGCGCCCAAGATCCGGGTTCGTGTACTTGCTGGAGATGATCTCGCCCTGCTCTGTCAGGCGGATATGACCGTCCACCGCACCGGCCGGCTGGGCCAGGATAGCCTCGAAACTCGGGCCGCCGCCGCGCCCGACGGTGCCGCCACGGCCATGAAACAGGCGCAGCCGGACATTGTGCCGCTGGAACAGGTCGATCAGCGCGATCTCGGCCTTATAGAGCTCCCAGCCGGACGTCAGATAGCCGCCGTCCTTGTTGCTGTCGGAATAGCCGAGCATGACTTCCTGGACACCGCCGAGATCGTCCACCAGCGCGCGATAGGCCGGAATGGATAGCAACCGGTCCATGACTCCAACGCAATTGCGCAAATCCTCGATGGTCTCGAACAGCGGGACAATATTGACGGCGCTTCGGCCTTCCGGCGTGACGAGGCCGACTTCCTTCAGGAGGATTGCCAGCTCAAGCAGGTCCGAGACGCTCTGGGTGTTGGAGATAATCGCGGTGGTAATCGCACGGGGCCCATAGCGCCTGTGCGCCGCCGAAGCAGCCCTGAAGATCGCCAGCTCCTTCTCGGTTTCCTCCGAATAGCTCTCGAACGGACGCAGCAGCGGGCGGAGCGTCCCCAGCTCCGATGACAGCAGGGCGATCCGCTCCTCCTCACCCAGAGCAGCATAATCGGTCACCGCTCCAACCGCCTGCAGCAGATCGCCTACGGTGCGGGCATGCACTTCCGAGTTTTGCCGCATATCCAGCGTGGCGAGATGGAAGCCAAAGCAATCAACCGCACGGCGCAGACGGCGCAGACGCCCTTCGGTCAGCTGGCGAGAGCCATGCGCGACCAGAGAGGCATGCACGATATCCAGGTCCGCGCGCAGGGCTTCAGGATCCTCATATTTGACGAAGGCAGAACGCTCCTCGCTCCCCACAGGCGGGATTCCATGCGCGGGCAGGATATCAGTCGGCAAAGGCTCCTTCACGGCCTCCAGCGTTGCCGCGACCCGGCTGCCAATACCGGAGAGCGCCCGGCGATAAGGCTCCAGCACAGTATGTTGCGAGACGTCCGCTGCCTTGTCCGCCAGTGCCGACAACTCTTCCGACACAGAGACGATGCGCAGGGAAAGGGAAAGCTCGTCCTCCAGCTTCTCCAGCTCCGACAGATAGAAGCCGAGCACGCGCTCGCTCTGCATCTGCAGGGTGCGCTCCACGACAGCGGCGGTCACGAATGGATTGCCGTCCCTGTCGCCACCGATCCAACTGCCGATACGCAGGAAAGACGCCAGCTCGACGGGCTGTTCGCTCCCGTCCATGCTCGTATCCATGGCGGAGATGCGGTCCTCGAGACGGCAATAGAGGCGCGGCAGCTCCCGGAAGAAGGTGTAGTCGTAATATGTCAGCCCGTTCTCGACCTCATCCGCCACATCGAGCCGGCTCTGGCGCAGCAGATTGGTCTGCCAGAGCGTGAGGATCGCGCGGCCGAGCTTGGCGTCGATATCCTCCGCCTCTTCCGCCGTCCACGGCCCCCGTTCCAGCTTGGCGATCAGATCGGCGACAGCCATTTCACGGCGCATGGTGCTTTTGCGGCGCACTTCCGTCGGATGCGCTGTCAGCACCGGGCTGACCAGTGCGTTCCGGAAGAAGGCCTCAAGGCCGCCGGCCGAAAACCCGGCTTCGGCAGCGCGGCCGAGTGCAGCTTCGATGGTCCCGCGCCGTGCGGCTGAACCGGCGATATCGTGGGCCCGGTTCCGGCGGGTGTGATGCAGATCCTCGGCAATGTTCGCGAGGTGCGAGAAATAACTGAACGCCCGGATGACCTGAACCGACTGGTCCGGATTCAGACGCTCAAGAATGCTCTCAAGCTCCTGCTTCGCCGTCAGTTCGTCATCGCGGTGAAAGCGGATAGAGGTCTGCCGGATCGTCTCGATGATATTGAAAACATCCTGGCCTTCCTGCTCCCGAACGGTATCGCCCAACAGGCGGCCGAGGAGCCGGATATTCTCGCGCAGCGGCGCGTCCTTGCCGTCTTCAATGTCTGGATTCAGGCGGGTCTCATCAGGCACAGCACCTCACACCCACACGTAATGCCGCCCGCCCACAAGGACGGACCTCTTGCGCCCGCCTTCATTTGCGGACGCAGCATTTCCTTTTTAGAGAAAGCTGATATGGCACGCCGGTCAAGGGAACATTGCTGTGCCGCAGCCCTGGTAACGGGCTGATTGTCAGCGAGGGTCAGGAAGCGACGTTGAAGCTCTCGCCGCAGCCGCAGCGGCTTTCCTCGTTCGGATTGTTGAAGACGAAGCCGGAATAATATTTGTCTTCCTGGAAATCCATCTCGGAGCCGAGGATGAACATCACGGATGTCGGATCGACAAAGATGGTGACACCCTTGTCCTCGACCATATCCTCGAACTTCTTCCGCTCCTTGGCATACTCGACGAAATAGCTGAGGCCAGAGCATCCCTTGGCTTTCACGCCAACGCGCAGACCAAGAACGCCGTCCTCGGGTTTCGCCGCCATTAGGGACTTGACCCTTTCCGCAGCAGCGTCCGTCAAAGTGATCGGGGCTTTACCGGGCTGAAACATGGTGTCTCTTTCCTCTGTTAGCCTGTCATCTCTATATAATGATGCGCTGGGTCATATTCTAGAACATGTTGAGCGCGAGACGGGCCTCGTCGCTCATCCGCTCCGGCGTCCAGGCGGGCTCCCAGGTCAATTCGACCTGAACCCGGCCAACACCTTTGACGCCTGCCGCCGCTTCGCCGACATCAATCGGAAGCTGCCCCGCGACCGGACAGGCCGGTGCCGTCAGGGTCATCAGGATCTTCACATCACCGGTTTCCGCGATGGCGATCTCGTAGACCAGACCAAGCTCATAGATATCGACCGGAATTTCCGGATCGTAGACTTCTTTCAGCGCAAGGATGATATCGTCTTCCTTGGCGACGGCCACGCCTTCGGCGAGCGGCTCACCGGTTTCGGCGACGACGCCTTCTTCCGGCGGCGGAAGATCGAGAAAGTCATGCATTCCGGGGCCTGCGTGCATCACGAAAATATCTCCCTCACCTTTTCCAGGCTATCGACCAGTGCGTCGATATCCTGGCGGGTGTTGTAAAGGCCGAGACTGGCCCGGGCCATGGCCGGTACATCGAACCGGTCCATCAGCGGCTGTGCGCAATGGTGTCCGGCACGCACAGCGACACCGGCCTGATCGATGATGGTCGAGATATCGTGCGGATGGGCGCAATCCATAACGAAGGACAACACGCTCGCCTTGCCCGGCGCCGTGCCGATCAGGCGCAGCCCCTGGACTGATGCCAGCCGCTGGGTTGCGTATGTCAGCACATCGCCCTCATGCGCGCCGATCGCCGCCATGCCGATGGCGTTCACATAATCGACTGCCGCACCAAGACCAACGGCCTGCACGATCGGCGGTGTTCCCGCCTCGAACTTGTGCGGCAAGTCCGCCCAGGTCGATTTCTCGAGCGTGACCGTGCTGATCATGTCGCCACCGCCCTGCACCGGCGGCATCTTCTCCAGCAACTCTTCCTTGCCGTAAAGAATGCCGATCCCGGTCGGACCATAAAGCTTGTGGCCGGAGAAAGCGTAGAAATCGCAATCGAGATCCTGCATGTCGACCGGCATGTGGGTAACGCCCTGCGCCCCGTCCACGACCAGGATCGCACCGGCCTTGTGGGCGAGCGCGGCGATTTCCTTCACCGGCAGAACCGTGCCGAGCACGTTGGAGACATGCGGCACGGCGATGATCTTCGTCCGGTCCGTGATCAGCGCTTCCAGCGCGGAGAGGTGAAATGCCCCCTCCTCGTCCACGTCGGCAGCCTTGAGCTCCAGCCCCTTCTCGTCCCGGATCATCTGCCACGGCACGATGTTGGAGTGATGCTCCATCGTGGTGATGATGATTTCGTCGCCTTCCTTGAGGAAGGCACGGGCATAGGACTGGGCCACCAGATTGAGCGCGTCCGTGGTGCCACGGGTATAGATGATCTCGTGGCTGTGCTTCGCGTTGATGAAGCTCTGCACCTTCTCCCGAGCGCCTTCATAGCGAGCCGTCGCCAGCTCGCTCAGATAATGCAGGCCACGATGGACGTTGGCGTACTCGGCCTCGTACATCCGGGTCACGGCATCAATCACCTGCTTCGGCTTCTGGGCCGAAGCGGCAGAGTCGAGAAAGACCAGCGGCTTGCCCCGTACCAGCGTTGACAGTGCCGGGAAGTCCTGCCGGATGCGTTCGACGTCGTAACCCGCCTCGCTCATTGCGCCGCATCCTCTCTTTTCGCGCGCTCTGCCAGCCAGTCGGTGATTTTCGCACCAAAGGCCTCGGCCACGGACTCCATCCGGATTTCCTCCAGCGCATCGCGGAGATAGGCTTCGATCAGCATGTTGCGGGCATCATGCTCCGCAATGCCGCGCGCTTTCAGATAGAAGAGCTGATTGTCGTCCAGCTCGCCAACCGTGGCGCCATGGCTGCATTTCACATCGTCTGCATAAATTTCCAGCTCCGGCTTGCTGTCGATCTCCGCCTTGCGGGACAGCAAAAGGGCCCGGTTCATCTGGTAGCCGTCGGTCTTCTGCGCCGGGCGCTGCACCAGGATCTTGCCCTGAAATACACCGCGACCGTTCTCATCCAGCACGCCCTTGTAAATCTCGCGAGACTGGCTGTTCGGCTTGGCATGCTCGATGAAAGTGGTGTTGTCGTGATGCTGGTTCGCCGCTGCCATGTAGACGCCGTTCACCGCATAGAGGATCTCGGAGCCGTCCAGCTTGCCGCGTATTTCGTTCCGGGCCAGCTTCGCACCGCAGGACAGGGCGAAATTGTCGTAGATCACCTTCTCGCCGCAGGTCACATGGGTCATCGCGACGTGATAGGCCGAGCGGGCCTCGTTCTGCAGCTTGTAGTGATGGAAGACCGCCTCGTCCCCGACCGTGACATGGGTCACGGAGTTGGAGAAGTAGCTGCTCTCGCCCACACCAACATGGCTTTCCACCAGCGTCGCCTTGGCGTTCGCTCCGACCCAGACGACGTTGCGCGGTGCAAAAGCCACCGGCTCGTCACCGGCCGTACCGATGGAGATGATGTGAACCGGCTTTGCGATCTCGGCGTTCCTGGCAATCTCGATCAGCACACCGCCGGTGATTCCGGCCGTGCTCAGGGCCGCAAGCGGCAGCCCGTCAATCGCGCTCTCGTCCTCAAGCACGCTCTTGACCACGCCATTGCCCCATTCGACAGCCTTCGCCAGCGGCGTAATCGCCAGACCGGCAGGCAGGTTCTCAAGCGTCGAGCGGCTTTCATCGAGCTGACCGTTCACCAGAACGATCTCGATCCCCTTGATGTCCGCCACGCTGTCGCGCGGGATCTCAACGGCTTCCACAGCGGCGGAGGGTGCCGCGAAGGCGATGCTGCCAAGGCTGCGCAGGCTGGTATATTTCCAGGCTTCCGTCCGGTTGGTCGGCAGACCCAGGCTCTCGAAGCGCGCAGCGCCCGCGGCGGTAACCGCCCCGTACCAGTCCGGCGCGCCGCCAAGGGGCGCCGCCGCGCTGAAAGCCTTCAGCAGCGCATTGTCATTTGCCATATCGTTCGGCATGTCTCGTTCTCCGAACCTGTTCAGGCAGCCTTGCCGGTGAAATCGGCATACCCATTTTTCTCAAGCTCAAGCGCGAGCTCCTTGCTGCCGGACCGCTGGATCCTGCCCGCTGCCATGACATGCACGAAGTCCGGCTGGATGTAATCCAGCAGGCGCTGATAGTGCGTGATCAGCAGCATGCCGCGATTTTCGTCGCGCAGCGCGTTCACACCGTCGGCAACAATCTTCAGGGCGTCGATATCCAGGCCGGAATCTGTCTCGTCGAGAACGCAAAGGGTCGGCTCGAGCACCGCCATCTGCAGGATCTCGTTCCGCTTCTTCTCGCCACCGGAGAAGCCGACATTCACGGCGCGTTTCAGCATGTCGTCGCCCATTTCCAGCGACTTCGCCTTGGCGCGCACCAGCTTCAGGAACTGCATCGCGTCCAGCTCCTCCTCGCCGTGATACTTGCGCTTGGAATTCAGCGCCTCGCGCAGGAAGGTCATGCCCGGCACGCCCGGAATTTCCACCGGATACTGGAAAGCCAGGAAGACACCTTCGTTGGCGCGTTCTGACGCGTCCAGCTCAAGCAGGTCTTTGTCGCCGAAGATCACTTCGCCCTCGGTCACTTCATAGCCGTCACGGCCAGCCAGCACGTAGGACAGCGTGCTTTTGCCGGACCCGTTCGGGCCCATGATCGCATGCACTTCGCCGGGCTGGATGACGAGGTCGATCCCTTTCAGGATTTCCTTGCCTTCCTCTTCCAGCGAGGCGTGCAGATTCTTGATTTCCAACAGAGCCATATCTCTCTCCGAACGTCGTATTTTTTTGATGTTGTGGCGCGTCAGCCGACGCTGCCTTCAAGACTGATGCCGATAAGTTTCTGTGCCTCAACGGCGAATTCCATCGGAAGCTCTTTCATGACTTCCTTGCAGAATCCGTTGACGATGATCGAGACCGCGTCCTCTTCCGAAAGGCCGCGCTGGGAACAGTAGAAGAGCTGGTCCTCGCTGATCTTCGAGGTTGTCGCCTCATGCTCGATCCGGGCCGAAGGGTTCCGGGATTCGATGTAGGGCACCGTGTGGGCGCCGCACTGATCACCGATCAGCAAGCTGTCGCACTGGGTATAGTTGCGGGCGCCCTCGGCCCCCGGCAGAACCTTGACCAGGCCGCGATAGGTATTGTCCGCCCTGCCAGCGCTGATGCCCTTGGAAATGATCGTCGACTTCGTGTTCTTGCCGATATGGATCATCTTGGTGCCGGTATCGGCCTGCTGGGCGTTGTTGGTGATGGCGACCGAATAGAACTCGCCGACCGAATTATCGCCCTGCAGGATGCAGCTCGGGTATTTCCAGGTAACGGCGGAGCCGGTTTCCACCTGGGTCCAGGAGATCTTCGAGCTGTCGCCACGGCAGGCACCGCGCTTGGTCACGAAGTTGTAGATGCCGCCGGCACCTGTCTCATCGCCCGGATACCAGTTCTGCACCGTCGAATACTTGATCTCCGCGTCCTTCATGGCGACCAGTTCGACAACCGCGGCATGAAGCTGGTTCTCGTCCCGCTGCGGAGCAGTGCAGCCTTCCAGATAGGAGACGTAGGAGCCTTCCTCGGCAATGATCAGCGTGCGTTCGAACTGTCCGGTATTTTCCGCGTTGATACGGAAATAGGTGGATAGTTCCATCGGGCAGCGCACGCCCTTCGGGATGTAGACGAAGGAGCCGTCGGTGAAGACCGCGCAGTTCAGCGTCGCGAAGTAGTTGTCGGAATACGGGACGACCGAGCCGAGATACTTCTTCACCAGCTCCGGATGCTCCTTGATGGCTTCCGAAATGGAGCAGAAGATGACGCCGTATTCTGCGAGCTTCTTGCGGTATGTCGTCGCGACGGACACGGAATCGAACACCGCATCGACAGCAACCACGCCAGCAAGGATTTCCTGCTCTTTCAACGGAATACCGAGCTTCTCATAGGTGCGCAGAAGCTCCGGATCAACCTCATCCAGGCTGTTCAGCTTCTCTTTAACCTTCGGTGCTGCGTAGTAATAGATATCGCTGAGATCGATCGGTGTGTACTCGACCTTGGCCCAATCCGGCTCTTCCATGGTCTTGAAGTGCTCGTAAGCCTTCAAGCGCCATTCCAGCATCCATTCCGGCTCTTCCTTCTTGGCCGAAATGAAGCGGATCACCTCTTCACTGAGGCCTTTCGGAGCCATATCGGACTCGATGTCGGTAACGAACCCGTACTTGTATTTTTCAGTACCGAGCTGTTCGACCTGTTCGATTGTCTCGACAGTTGCCGCCATGATTGTCTTATCCCGCTATCCTAAAACGCCAGTCTCAATTGCACTCGAATTCGTCCGTCAGCCGTCAGCCGTCACCGGTTGACGCATGCCCGCCGCAGCGGGCTGTAACGGAAACATTTCCGTCGGGTCCAGAAGGTCTGCCAGGGTGACATCCTCCAGCGCCCGCCTCACTGCGAGATTGACCCTGTTCCAGTTCCCGCTGATCGGGCAGGAATTGCTGACCTCGCACTGGCCGTCGCTGTCATCCACACAGGCTGTCAGCGCTATCGGGCCATCAATGGCCTGAACGATGTCCGCCACCGTCACCTGCTCCGCCGTCCTGTCCACCGAATAACCGCCATTCGCCCCGCGATGCGAGGTCACAAGCCCCACACCGGCAAGGATTTTCAGCAGCTTCGAGACAGTGGGAAGCGGTATCGCCGTTGTTTCAGACAGCACTGCCGCAGTCCGGACACGGCCCGGGTCCCGGGCCATCTGGCCGAGCACCACCACCGCATAATCTGTCATCTTGTTCAGCTTCAGCATCGCACCGTCCATAAAGCGGACTAAATTCGTACCAATTAATTAACCTCACTGGCGCGAAAATCAACCTGAAACTCCGGACCGGGCAGATTTTTTTTGAAAGATTCTAATTCCGGGCGGGCACCGGCACAGCGAGATATTCAGGAAGACCCAGGCCGCGAAATATCGCAGGATGCGGGCCTCGCGGCATAAAGGATATGCCAGCCACTGTCTTTCACGCACCAGATAGCTGACGAACCCCTGCATGTCCACGACGAACACCTCCTCACAGCCTCTGCTCGCCGTCCTCTGGATGATGGGAGCGCTTGCCTCCTTCACATCGATGGCCGTGGCCGCCCGCGAGCTGACCCAGGAAATTTCGGTCTTCCAGGTCATCTTCATGCGGACGGTGATCTGCGTGCTCCTGCTCAGCCCCTACGCCTGGAAGCTCGGCCTCACCGGCTTGGGGACAGCACGCCTGAAAGTGCATCTCAGCCGGAACATCATTCACTTCGGCGGTCAGCTCGGCTGGATCTTCGGCGTCAGCATGCTGCCGCTGGCCGCTGTCTTCTCCCTCGAATTCAGCGCCCCGATCTGGACCGCCATCCTGGCGGCAATCTTTCTGAAGGAGCGCCTGACCCGGATACGGGTTATTTCCGTTCTCCTCGGATTTGCCGGGATACTGGTGATCCTGCGGCCCGGCTCCGAGCTGTTGCAGCCGGCGTCCTTCGCGGTGATCGGTGCCGCCGTCTGTTTCGCCTGCACCTACGTCTTCACCCGCGGACTCGCCTCGACGGAAAGCGCCTTCAAGATCATTTTCTACATGAATCTGATCCAGCTCCCCATGGGCCTCATCCCGTCGGTGGCCCTCTGGGTCACCCCGTCCGTGGACGTTTATCCTTACATTGCCGTGCTCGGTGTCGGCGGCATCACCTCGCACTACTGCATTGCCCGGGCCATGGCGCATGCGGATGCGACAATCGTCAGTCCTCTGGATTTCCTGAGGCTCCCGCTCGTCGCCGTTATCGGGTTCTGGCTCTATCATGAGCCCTGGAACCCCTATGTCCTGATCGGCGGCGCCATTACTTTTTCCGGAAACCTTCTGAATATCTGGAGCGAGCAAAAAGCGAGCAGGCTTAACCGATGAATTCAGATGACTGGTGAGAGACCATCCGCCACCATGGCGACCGGCACGCGTCCCGTTTTGGGAAACATCTTTATCCACCGCCATTTTACCAATAAAATAAATGGAAAATCGGTGGAGATGATCGGGCAGAATGCTTCGAAAAAAGACTCTGGAGATCCTCACTCTTAGGGAGGGATCTTGGGCGATTGAAAGCGCCGCACGCGACCTGGAAAGTGCCGAGAAAGCTGCCTTGCAGTTTCTTGGCAAGCCCGGTGTCATGGGCGTGCGTGTCCTCAAGGAAACAACCAAGGACATCGGCAATCCGTCTCCCGGCGATATCCTTTTCGAAAAGCTCCGCGCAACAGGCAGCAATGACCGGATCGCAGTCGGCGAGGCCAGCAGGCTGGCCCCGGTATGCGAGGACATCGAGGATCTGTTTTCCGGCGGTGGCAGGAAGTCGATCAACCGGCTGTTCCGGGCTTATCTCGACAAGAACACCGTGACCGCGACCGAGATCATGCACAACGCCCGTGAGATGAAACGGGTCATGGATTTCGAAAGCCTGATGCCCTCCGCCATCGCGAAGGTCGCCCAGATGCAGGCCCGCGATATCGAAGGCATGGAGACAAGTTCCCGGCGGGATACGCTTTTCGGTTTTGTCGACAGGATCAACCAGCGGGCAAAGCAGGCCGAAGGCGTGGATCTCCCATCACTCAGCAAAACCGACATCAACGACGCCATCAGCGAGATCAACCAGAAAGCCAATGGCGAATCTCCGGGATATCTGTTTCGGGTCGCCGCCAGCCGCGAGCTTGTCAATGTCAGGGACTGGTGGGGAAAATTCGCCCTGTCCGTCGATTGGGCCGGCGCCTGCAAATCCGATCCGGCACTCGCCAATCTCGACTGGTTCATCAGCGATGCACTCAGCAATGCATCCGTCCTGCAGGATCTTCTCGGCGATCAGGAAACACTCGCCGGCGCCCTGATCTCGCTGATCGAAATCGCCGACGGCGTTCGGGAAATCGATCCTGAAAAAGCGGCCGATTCAACAACAACCGAAGCGACGGCGGCGAAGATCAACAGCCTGTTCAAGGCAGAGAAGCTCCCCGAGGCCAAATTGTCCGTCATGGACCGGGTGTGCCGGCAATTACAGGGCAGCGGCTCCCTCTCCAAAGACAAGGCGGAGGAGCCTAAGATCTTCCGCGAGATGCTCGTGCGCCTGATCCCGGGCACCGAGCTTACCGGCGGCCCGGAAATGGCCGAAGCCATCACGCACCGTCAGTCCAACATCATCAACAAGGGCGGCGAACGCGGTCTGAAGGACGCAACCGCAAGCGTCCTGCCCGCGCTCCGGGATCCAGGCCGCAAGGCAGGTTATCTGCTTTCCCTGATGGACAGCGAGCTCGGCAAGGATCTGCTGAAGGACGATATCGACCAGCATCTGAACGGGCTGTTCATGACGCCGGAATCCGTCAACCAGATCATTCGCACCGGCGTGGCGCCCAACAAGAAGATGGAAAAGATCACCTCCATCTTCTACCGGATCCAGAAATCAAACCTGCCGGATGCCCGAAAACAACAACTGACGCAGCATCTGGATGAATTGCTGGCGACCTATGTTGTCGACGGCAAGATCCTGGACCGGCTGGATGATCCGAACAAACCCCTGCATATCCGCGCCTTCATGCTGGTCAGCATGTGCCAGCCGGAAATGCTTCCCGATGGAAAAGCCTCCAAGCTGGCCCGGGAAATCATCGTCAAGCATCTGCGCCGCCCGAACTTCGAAACCGAGCTGGTGGCTCAGGTTCCGGACGCGGCAAAGAAGGAAAAGATCCTGCGGGATTTCCATGTGCAGCTGCACCGGAGCGGATTCTTCAATTAATCCACATCCCTGTTCAGGAATTCGTGGAGCTGCTGTTCGCCGATATCGCATTCATAGGGCTTGGCCCCGCCGCCCATCTGCACCGGGATTGCCCGGACCGGCCTTTCAGGCACCAGACCGGCAATTTCCAGGATCATCTTGCGCCTGACGGCGGCGGCAAAGGACCGGATCCCCTTGGCGACAATAATGAATGCACCATCCCCGCCGATCACGCATTCCTCGTAATAGACATCCAGATCAACCAGTTTCGGAAAGCCGTAGGGTGATTGCCGCTCATTGAGGATCGGCAGGGCGTTGATGGTAATCCCGCTGGCGATTGCCAGATCCCGGGCCTTATCGACCTTGACGCCGGTATTGTTCGGCCCGTCGCCCGAAATATCGATCACCTGACGTTCCGAAAAAAACCGTGCATCCCGGAACCAGTTCGTTGCGTAGGTGAGCATATTGCCGATCGATGTACGCCTCCCGGCCATATGCGGGCGCTCCCTGATGCTGTCCGCGGCGGCATGAGCCGCTGCACGGCTGTCGATCAGGGTCCAGTCAAGCAGGACACGCTGGTGATCCCCGCCCGCCCACTCGACATAGCCGAGCGCAATCCGGCCGGTCTGACCGGACAGGATCGTGTTGATGACGGTATCGTCCTTCAGCGCCTTCACATAGCCGTCGCGCTGAAGATCTGCCTCCCAGAAATCGATGGAGCCGGAAACGTCGACCGCGAGCAGCAGCTTCAGATCGACAAGCTGCGGGGAAGCCTGAGACAGGGTCTGGGCCGAGGATGATACCGGGGTCAGCGCAACCGCGAGCAGCGCGCCGAATGCGACTTTACGCCAACCACCGATAAAACCCGAACACGGCATACCAGGCGACCTCCGCCTGTATTAGCGCGCAGAACCTGCCTTCAAGGCAAGCCTATGATGAGAAGAACTCTCTCAAGTGTGCGTTATAGGTCTCCGCCACCTCGAGATACGGAGCATGCCCCGCCCCCTTGAGTCGGATATGGCGTCCTGCCGGATAGAGTGCCGCCAGTGCTTCGGATTGACGTTCAGAGACAACCTTGTCCCCGTCCCCGGAGAACAGCAGGACCGGGCATTTGATACCGGGTGCAATCGGCTTTGTGTCCGCGTGATGCAGCATGGTTGCGCAAGTCCGCAGCCCCGGCGCGGTAATCCCGGCGGCAATTTCCTGAACCTGAGCCCGGATCTCGTCCGGCGCAACGTCGGCAACCATCATGCCGGAGCGCGCCGCCGCGTATTTGGCGCTGCCTTCCGTCTCCAGCGTTGCGATCCGCGTCGCATAGCTGCCTGACAGCGGCTGGCTCGACGGCGCGGCACTGCCCGAATGGGTGCAGGACAACACCATATGCTGCGCCCTGTCCCCCGCTTCGGCAGCAACGGCCTGCGCGACAACACCGCCCATGGAATGACCGATGACGGAGAATTTCTCGACACCGAGATGGTCGAGCAACGCCAGTGCCAGAACGGCGAACGCCGTCTGGTCCGGCCCGACAACCATGGTCTCGCCATAACCGGGCGCGTCCCAGCCGATGATGTGGAAAGCATCGGACAAGTCCGCATACTGGGCTTTCCAGGTCCGGGAATTTCCGCCGAGGCCATGCAGCGCCAGGATCACCGGTTTGCCCTCTCCGGCTCCGGCTTCGCGGTAGGACACACGTCCGGCCGCCGTCTCGACGCGTTTGGCTTCAGGTTCCGTTGTCACGTTTCAGTCCTCCGGTTAGCCGCGCGCGGCGACATGATATTCGGGATTAGGCATCAGATGCACAGCACTGGCGACCCGGTTCGACATGTTGAAGAAACCGGCAACATTGGCGATGTCCCAGATATCCCGATCGGAAAAGCCTGCATCGCGCAGGGATTGACGATCCGCTTCCGTCATATCGTAAGGCGCGCGTGTCAGTTTCTCGACGAAAGCCACCATCGCCCGCTCGCGCTCGTCGAGATCGGCGTAACGGTGATTGAAGACGAGGCCTTCCCCCAGCTCCGGACGGCCGGAAAGCTCACGCACCGCCGCGCCGTGGGCGACCAGGCAATAATAACAATGGTTCACGGACGAGACGACGACCGCGATCATCTCCCGCTCCAGCTTGCTCAGGCCGGACGGGCCGAGCATCAGCGTATTGTAGAGCGTGGTGAAGCCGCGCAGATGCGTGTCGTCAAAGCTGTAGGCCTTGATCACATTCGGCACCATGCCGAGCTTTTCCAGGCACAGTTCCCAGTATTTCCGGGTTTCCTCGGACAGATTCTCGATATTCGGTACCGGCAGGCCGACTTCCAGGGCATGCACTTTTTCTTTAGTCACGTCTTTCCTCCAGGTTAACCCGCACTGTCCAGTGCCGCCAGTTCGCCGACGGTCACCGGTTTGATCGGTGGGCGGATTCGGTAATAACCGATAGCGTCAGGCTGCTTGCCATGCGCGTCGGCCAGAATTTCAGTCACGGTCAGGCCACACATCCGGCCCTGGCACGGCCCCATCCCGGCACGCAGGAAGGCCTTGGCCTGATTTGGCCCGGGAGCCCCGTCCGCCGCCGCACCGCGCACCGCGCGGGCGCTGACTTCCTCGCACCGGCACACCGCGATATCGCCGTCCAGAGCAGCGATCCATGCAGGCGGAGGATACATCGCATCGAGCATCGGCCGGACGGCGCGGGCGGCCAGCAGCCTGTCGCCCGGTCCCGTCGCTTTCAGATCCCGCTCTGCCTCGGACATCGTTCCCGTACGCCCGGCAATGGCCAGCCCGGCAAGATGCCCGGCGGCAGCAGCCGCTTCCGCACCGGCGATACCGCCACCATCTCCGGCAACGAAAATACCGGGGACGGAACTCTCGCCCCACGGATCCAGCACCGGATGGAAGCACCGCTGTGCCGCGTTCCAGCGATGATCGCAGCCGATCAGCCGGGTCAGTTGCGGGTTCGGCACCACGCCTTCATGCAACAGCAAACTTGCCGCGGGCAGCTCATGGCTCTCTCCGCCGGAAGTAAAGCGAACCCGTTCCACGGCTGCCTCGCCAATGGCCGCGAGATCACGCACATCGCGATAGACAGGTACGCCCGATTGTTTCATCGCCCGGAGCAGCTTTCGCCCCTTCAGCAGGGTGCGCCAGCCCAGCATTGCGCGGGGCAGATGCGGCAACCCGCGTCCCGGCGCGCCGGAGGGCGTCGTATCCAGGATCGCCGAGACGGGGATATGGGCGGCGGCGCATTGCGCGGCGAACAGCAGCAGCAACGGCCCGCTTCCGGCCAGCACCAGAGGCGCGTCCGGATACAGGCCGGAGGATTTCAGCACGGTCTGCGCGGCACCGATTGTCATCACCCCGGGCAGGGTCCAGCCCGGCACCGGCACCGGGCGCTCCATCGCGCCGCTGGCAATCAATACCTGCCCGGCGACAACCTGCTCCGTGCCGCCATTGCGGGCCACGACCACACTCTTGTCGCCCTTTTCCGGGCAATCCAGATGCCAGACCATCGCCGATGGCCAGTATTCCGCCCCGCAGGACCGGAAGCGGCCGGCAAGCACGGCACCGGCGGCATAATCCTCTCCCAGAAAGGAAAGGTTCGCCGGGCGATCCCGTTTGTTACGCTCGACCGCCCGCCAGATCTGCCCGCCCGGCTCCGGTTGCTCGTCAACCAGCAACACCGAAAGACCGGCTTCCCGAGCCGTCACGGCCGCAGCCATACCGGCCGGGCCGGCCCCGATCACAACCAGATCAAACCGCGTCATCGGCGGCCTCCCCGGCTTCGGAAGAATTTCCGGGTAATCCCGGCGCGCCCTGCTGCCGGCGCACATCCATGCCATCACGCACTTCGACCAGACAGCCCTGACGGTTCGACACGCCGTCGATCTCGATCAGACATTCGAAGCAGACGCCCATCATGCAATATGGTGCGCGTGCCGTGGCGGATTTCGGCGTGGTGCGGGAATGGCCGATCCCGGCGCCGAGCAGAGCCGCCGCGACGCTGTCCCCGCGATGGGCTGACATGGCTTCGCCCTCGAAAGTGAAATGCACCTGGCGGGCGCGCGGATCAGGCAGCCGGCGAAACATGAAAACGCTCCGAAGAGAAGGCGGCGAACCGCTCATTGAAACCACCCTTGAGGATGGTGGGGGCAAGATCGAGTGCATGGGCAGCCGCCAGGGTGACGCCGCTGTGACATGAAATGCTGAAAGCACCCGGCGCCGTCTCGGACTCGCGGTAGATCGGGAAGCCGTCCGGCGCCATCACCCGCAATGCGCTCCAGGTGCGGACGATCCGGGCATTTTTCAGGATCGGGAAATAGCGAACGACATTGCGCGCGATCTCGCCGAGTTTCGTCGGATTGATCGAGGTGTCGTATCCCGCATCCTCGTGGCTGTTGCCGAAATTGATGGTGCCGTCGGCGGTCTGCCGGGCATTCACCAGCAGCATCGGCATGATCGGCTGCATCCGTTCGGTGATCAGGATATGGCCCCGGTTCGGCTTCACCGGAATATCCAGTCCGACCATCGGCGCCAGCCATTTGTTGGCGATACCGGCAGCGATCACCAGTTTGCCGCCCCTGAAAGTCCCGGCCCCGGTCTCGGCCCGGAAGCCGTCACCGTCTTTCGCGATGGAGAGTGTCCTGGCGCCGCTGACATAGCGCACGCCGAGCTGCTGGGCGGCCGCATGCAGGCTGCGCAGCAGGTAGAGCGGATTGACGTGTCCGTCATGCGGGCTGAAGCTGGCGCCGGTCACTTCCGGGCCGACAAAGGGCATGATCCTGCGCACCTCGTCCGCATCGATCATCCGGCGGTCATTCTCACCGACGCCGGGCTGATTATGCATCCGGCGGATCTCTTCCTCGTTCTCCCGGAATGACTCCTCGCCGAGGCAAAGCTCAAGCCCGCCCTCCTGCTTCAGTTCGATATCGCGGCCATTATGCTCCAGCATGCCTTCCGCGAAACCGCTATAGAGGTCCTTCGAGCGCCGGGTCCAGCTGGCATAATCCGGCATGCCGTCGCCCTTGCCCTGGACCCAGACCAGCCCGAAATTTCCGCGCGACGCCCGGAAGGCGACGTCGCCTTCGTCAAGGATGGTGACGGATGCACCCTCCCGGGCCAGCCCGTAGGCGACGGCGGAGCCGACCAGACCGCCGCCGACAACAATGACATCGGAACTGCCAGCCATCGCGCGTCAGTCGAGCAGGGTTTCGAGATCGGCCTGCACCGCCTTGTCGAAGCCGATCAGGCGGATTTCGCCGAGATCGATCACCGGGCGTTTGACCAGGGAGGACTGGCTGGCCAGCAAAGCCGGTGCGCTGTCGGCATCGACGCCCGCCTGGATGGCTGGATCAAGCTTGCGCCAGGTGGTGCCACGCTTGTTCAGCACCTTCTCGACACCGAGTTCGGCAATCCATTCGGCAGCGCGCTCCTGCGTCAGCCCGCCCTTCTTGAAGTCATGAAAATTGTAGGAGACACCGCGCGCGTCCAGCCATTTGCGGGCCTTCTTCACCGTGTCGCAATTGGCAATGCCATAGACCGTGATCGTCACTTTCAGTTCCTTTCCATGCGGGGCGGCAGATCGTCGACCACCGCCAGCAGCACATCGACGAGGCTGCGACCGAGAGTCTTGGAGCGCTCCCCGTCCCAGCCATGCACCGGATCCGGCTGATTGTCCGCGTCCTTGAACGGCATCTCCAGAGTCATGGAGAGCGCGCCCAGCCGGTTTGCGATATGACCGGTCGAGGTGGTGAGATTGCCCTTGCCCGGCGCCGGCTTGGGATAGCCGTGCGCGGTCTGGAAATCCGGGTTCATCGCCGCGTAGGTCTGCTGGAACCGGTCCAGCATAGCGACATGCGCGTCGGAAATTCCGGGCACGCCATAGCTTCCGGCGATGAAATTATACGGGATCGCCTCGTCCCCGTGCACGTCGAAAGACAGATCGACGCCAAGCCGCTCCATCGCCTGCAGCACGGCCAGCACTTCCGGGCTTTTCTCCGCGCTCGGCGCCGCCCATTCGCGGTTGAGATTCACGCCCAGTGCATTGGTCCGCAGATTGCCGCGCCGGCTGCCATCCGGGTTCATGTTCGGCACGGCATAGATCACCGCTTTTTCCAGCAACGCCCGGCTGACGCCATCCGCCGGATCGAGCAGCCGCTCGATAAAGCCTTCCATGTACCATTCGGCCATCGGCTCGCCCGGATGCTGGCGTCCGAAGACCCAGAGCGGCTTCCGTCCCTCTTCCGCCGCGCCGATGGTCAGCATGTCGATGGTCTGCCCGTCATGCGTCTCACCGATCACCTCCACCGCGCAGCGCGTCGATTGCTGGGCGGCGGCGATCAGATCCTCGTGCCGCTCCATCGAATAGGGCGCGAAATAGGCGTACCAAACGTAATCCGCCTCCGGCACATGCCGGATCGTCAGCTCCTTGCCGTCATAGGAGGTGGGCACCCGGAACCAGGTTTCCCGGTCGTAGGAGGCACAGGCCCGGTAATTCTCCCAGCCCTTTGGATAGCTCGACCCGCCCGCGTTCAGGATGCGCATCGTCACCCCGCGCCCGGCCGCACCGGCGAGGCGGAAATGGAACCACTGGTAAAAGTCGGACCCGGTATCCGCCGGAATGCGGAGCTGGATGTCGTTCGGATCGTCTGCGGAGACGACCTCGATATTACCGCTGTCGAACGCGGCGTCGATACGGAGCATGGGATCTCCCGGAGAAATGAGAAATGGAGGTTAGTAGTGCGGCAGGCGTTTGGAAAGCCGGATCGGGGAGACGGATTTGTGCAACGCGGGAACGAAAGCGAACGGGCCGCGCCCCTCACCGCTTGCGGACAAACTCCGTCCTGAGCACCAGCCCCTTGATCCCTTCGTACTTGCAGTCGATCTCCTCGGGATTGGCCGTCAGGCGGATCGACTTGATCACCGTGCCTTGCTTCAGGGTCTGCCCCGCGCCCTTCACCTTCAGGTCCTTGACCAGCGACACCGAGTCCCCGTCCGCGAGCACATTGCCCGCCGCGTCGCGCACTTCGTTCGCCGCGGCCTGCTCCGCCGCGACCTCGGAAGCCGGGCGCCACTCGCCAGTCACTTCGTCATAAACGTATTCGTCATCCTGATCGGACATAAGGGATCTTTCGGGAATGGAAACAAGGCCATCCCTTATACGCCCCTGCCCCGCCGGCACAATACCGGCGCCACACCACACCGGCTCCTAGGGCTTCAGGATCAGATACCCGCCGGCCGCGACGAAGAACGCTCCCGCCAGCGTCTTTGCCTGTTTCCGGTAAGCAAACCCTGTCGCCTTGGCGGCCAGCCGTCTTGCCGCCACCGCATAGACGACCTTCACCCCGCCCACGGCGATCACCGTGATGACGGAGAGCAGCACGATATCCGCCCCGGACAGGGCGCCGAGATCGGTGAAGGTCGGCAGCAGGCTGGCATAGAAGAAGATCGCCTTGATATCGCCAAGGGTGAGCAGCAGGCCGGCCGCGAAGCTTGCCGGCAATCCGCCGCGCGCGGCTTTGGATACGGGCGCGGGCTCTTCTGGGACAGGCTTCGCGAACTGACTGCGGATCAGCCCTGCACCGAACCAGATCAGGTAAAGAGCCGCCGCGTATTTGATCAGCGCGAACAGCGTGCCGAGCTGGCTTGCCAGTGCCGCCATGCTCAGGATCGCCATGGCCATGAAGATCAGATCACCCGCCACGATCCCCGCCGCGACGGCCAGACCGTGCCGCACCCCGGACAGGGCCGAGCGGGCCACCACCAGCGCCACGCTGGAACTTGGCAATGCCGCCATACCGGCGAGCACGAGGAACATCGTTATGCAGCCCGTTAAAGTCATCTTTCTCCCTGCCTTCCCCTGTCTGGAAAATCGATCACGGTGACGAGTTGATCAACCTCGCCGCCGCCATGGGACACAGGCGCGGTAACCGACTCGAACGGGATCCAGGACTTGTTCAGCGCCCAGATCATGGAGCCCTTCCGGAAGGTCGGGATCGCGCGGGCCGTCGTCTCCCGGTAGCGGGCCAGCATCGCGGCGGCACCGATTTGGTAGTCGGATTCCGAGACATATTTCCGGCTCAGGTCGCGGCCGATCACCGTGACGATGACGGTCCCGATAATCCGATGATAAAAATCCCGGCCACCGTCGATGACTTCGACGATCTGCACATGACCGATCCAGGGCAGCAAGCTTTCCGGCGTGAAATGCGTGCGGTGGGGAATGGGATCACCCTCGCAGCACTCCTTCCAAAAACGGTGAAACGAGAGGATCAGCGCACTGCTTATATCGTTTTCGGTGACGATATCGGATTTGGCCATATCAACTCCGGCGCCCCCTCTTGCGAGGGTCACGGCACCCGGGAGAAAACCCGCTATTTCCAGGACTTGTCTGCAATGATCGGCCGGCCAGAACCACGTGAAAGAGACACACTATAATTCTACGATAGCGAAAACCCGCAGCTCCGGCAAACCGGGGCATGCAGCCCTCTACGGCACGTTGCCTCCCCCACCACACCATCATCCCGGCCGAAGAGCCTGGACCTCGTCGATCACAGGGCTGCGCGTTCCATCCCCTGCCCCCGCAGCACGTGCGGGATGACGACATGAGAGCGCGGTGTTCGTGGATTGGAGAGAGCGGCGATCCTCCCTTGCGCAACCCGGCCCAACGCGCAAATCTCCGCCCGCTGAAAGAGGAGCGTCAAAGATGCATGGTGAATACAAGGTCGTGGACGGCAAGCTGGTGGTGGCCGATCTGGAGGTGCGCGACGGCAAACTGGCCGACGTGCAGATCTCCGGCGATTTCTTTCTGGAGCCGGCCGAGGCCCTCGCCGATATCACCGCCGCGCTGACCGGCCTGCCCGCCGATGCCTCCAGTGAAGAGATCATCACCGCGCTCGACCAGGGCATCCCGGCGGGCACCGCGCTGGTCGGCTTTTCGGTCGAGGCGGTCGCCATCGCCGTGCGCCGGGCTCTCGGTGTTGCCAAGGGCTGGCGCGATTACGAATGGCAGATCATCGATACCGCGCCGCAATCCCCCGCCATGCATCTGGCACTCGACGACGTGCTCGCCCGTGCAGTCGCCGCGGGCCGTCGCCCGCCGACCCTGCGGATCTGGCAATGGGACCGCCCGGCCATCATCATCGGCAATTTCCAGTCCCTCAGGAACGAGGTCGATCTGGAAGCCGCTGACCGGCTCGGCGTGCAGATCGTCCGCCGCGTCACCGGCGGCGGCGCCATGTTCGTCGAGCCGGGCTCCGCCATCACCTATTCGCTCTACGCGCCAGGCGAGCTGGTCGGCCATATGGATTTCGCCGCCTCTTACGCCTTTCTCGATGCCTGGGTATTGCAGGCGTTGAAGGAGGTCGGGATCGACGCCTTCTACAAACCGCTGAACGACATCTCGAGCCCCAAGGGCAAGATCGGCGGCGCGGCGCAGAAACGCTATTCCGGCGGCATGGTGCTGCACCATGTGACCATGTCCTACGACATGGACGCGGAAAAGATGATGCAGGTGCTCCGGATCGGCCGCGAGAAACTCTCCGACAAGGGCGTCACCTCCGCCGCCAAACGCGTCGACCCGGTGCGCAGCCAGACTGGCATGAGCCGCGAGGAGGTGATCGCGCGCCTCATCGGCACGTTCAAGGCGCTGCATGGCGGAACGGACGGGGCGATCAGCCCGGAAGAGATGGCAGCGGCAGAGACGCTGGCGGCGGAGAAGTTCGAAACCGAGGAATGGCTGCGGCATGTGCCGTGATCTGGGCACGTAGACCACTACCCGTTCGATTGTCCATTTCCCGGGAAGCAGCTCGGCGCGCTTGGTGCGATCTAGCGCCAGTGCTCCGGCACCCATCCATGTGAAATCTGGTGTGGCTTCGGAACGGTTGGAAAGGTCACGATCTTCGCGCCAGCCTGCGCCAGACCGGCAGAATCGAGATCCGGCTCGAACGATTTGTAGATGCGGACAGGCTCACGCTGGAAGGTATCGATCCCGGGCATGCATTCCTCGAGCCAATCCTGATCCCCGGTCAGCTGGTCGAGATCGCTCTTCGTGAAGCGCTCGAAGACCGGCGCGGCAAAAGTCCGGTCGAACAGCATGACGGAGGAGTTGTAGCCCGGGTTGAAGGCGTGTTCGAGGACGTAGAACCCCACTTTCAGATCCGCGATGAACCCCATGTCTCCGACGACGACCGTGTCGAGATCGAGATAGAGAACCGTCTGGTCGGCGAACGGCGTTTGCGGGTCGAACAGGGCCAGCTTCGCCCACCATCCCTGGAACTGATTATTCGAAATGTCGATAATCCCGACCTCGGGATGAATACCTTCCGGATCGTCGGTCAGGCAGACGAACCGCCAGTTCCCGGGCAGATGACGGCGCACCATCGCATACAGGCGATTGACATAATCCGCCCCGTATTTCGTGCCGTGCTTGACGCAGGCGACGGTCAGCTGATCCAGCGCGACCGGCCGCGCGTCCGGGCTTTGCGAGGGCGGCCCGTCACGCAGCAAGGCGCGGGCCCGTTTCAGAGTGTTATTGAGAGGCGTAAGGTCGATGGCATGCGGAAATTCCTCGATCACCCGCACCGCCTCCGCATAATCGCCGGTATTGACGCGGATCCGCGCCAGCCGGGCCAGCACCGAGCCGAAGAACGCCTTTTGATTCTCGTCCAGGGTCGGCCCGCACGCTGCCAGCGCGCTGGAAAAGACCTTCTCATACATCGCAGCCGCCCGGTCGAACACGCCCTGCACGGCAAGCACCTTCGCGATCGTTTCCAGGATGGTCATCCTGAGGCCGAGCTTGTTCTCCGGCACCGCCTTAAGAAGATCTTCGAGGACCCGCAGCGCCTCGCCATGCCGGCCGGTCTCGATCAACAGAGAGGACATCTGATGGGTCAGGCCATGCATATTCGGGTGGACCGCGTGGAGCGCGCGCATATGCCGGAGAGCCGACTCGGTATCACGCTGCAGATCGCTGACACCGGCATCCCGGCGGGGGCCCTTCCAGTTGATGTAATTCTTCACCAGGACTCTGCGGAGCTCGAAGCTGTCCTCCACTTCTTCCGGAGAATCCCGAAGCAGGGTTTCAGCTTCCTGAACCGCTTCAGGGTCCCCGGCCTGAATTCTTTCGATCAACGACATGTTCGGGCGGCTACCTCAGAGTATGAATTACGGGAACGGCTGAAGCTCGCGAGCAATTGAACGGCACGCCGCCCCTCTCTTTCTGTCCCGCCCTTCTCTATCACGCACAACATGCCCATCTCAACCGACGTGCCCCGAGACATCCCCTACCAATTCGTCATCCCGGCCGGAGAGCCGGGACCTCGGTGATCATCGGATAGTGCGCACCAGGAATAGATCCCGGATCAAATGCGGGATGACAGACGAAAGGATCCAACGAACCAATAAATGCGCTTTCTCAACTTTCCCAACGTCGCTGCGCAGCCATTGCATTATGCCATGGCACCATGGCGGATTTGGGTAATCAGCGGCCCGCTTCCCGTCAGTCGGTAATAGACGACATGCTCGCGATAGATATAGCGGCGCTTGCCTGCCGCCCATACGCGCCCCAGCTCCGGGTTATCCGCCAGAAGCTCGAAACTGTAAAAGAGACCGTCCAGATATTCCTGAGTCTGGGCAGACCCAAAATTTCGGTCCGTATAGCGGATGATTTCCTTGATCTCGGCCCGTGCCTGACCGGTGATCCGGTATCCCGTCACCGTTCGGCGCGGGTCTCGTTCAAAAGCTCCGACAGAGATGTGCTTTCCGAGACGCCGCCTTCAAAAGCGGCCTGTTCGCTGTCGACGACCAGAGTCCGGCGCTGATCGGCACTGAGGTGGCTCCACAACGCCTTGTCCTCTGGCGATGGACAGACGGTCGAGCTGAATTTGACTTCGGAGATATCTGACGTTTTCGCTTGTGTCATGCTTCCAGCATACGTCAGCCGTCAGGTTGCTTCAAAAGCTTCTTTCAGCGTCAAAATGCACGGCCTAGTAGCGGATTGGTCGAGCGGTCGAGATGACGATTGAAAGCTCATCGAATTTAGTAGCGTGTCCCCGCAATTTGAGGTCCAGGATGACGAGTTAATGTGATATTACAATTAAGTAGTGTGTCCCTTTAATTCCCTTTAATTCCATAATCAGAATTCGTCACCCCGGCCGGAGACCCGGGACCTAGGTGATCATCGATCAAGCCTTCCTCCCCTGGGTCCCGCATCAAGTGCGGGATGACGGTTTATGGAGATCGCAAATTAAGTACCGTGCCCCAAAAAATTTGGACTTTCCATTCAAGCGAGTAAGATTATGAAAATTGAAAATCTATTATCTCGTCAAAATCTCGGCAAAACCCGCGTCGAGCGCGTCATCTTCACAAACACTATAATGTTCATTTTTACTATCATATGGACTTTTGTTTTACATTTTTTCCTAATCTACATCACCAAACCAGAAACATGCGGAATGTACGATTGTATTTTGCGAATTATCGTTCGTACGTTTTCTTCCTTTCATAATTTAATTTCAATTCCTGGATTTATCTATTTTACGTACGTTGATTTAACTTACGACAATGTAAAATTCAGCTTACATGTGACGCAATTCAAATATTTATGCGAAGTGTGGATACCTTTGTTGGTTCTCGCATTCATTAACGAATTTCGAATTTATATGGTGCAATACTTCTTCGATTGACAAAATACACGCACTTTCAGCATTGGAGTGGGGATGCGAGGAGACACAACTTAACTTGCGCCAGAAACCCTATATCCCAACACCAACTCATCCCCCGTCTTCCCGCGTATCCCCCAATGCGCCATTGGCGTCTCGAAGATCGTGATTTCCACGTCCTCAACCGGGATACCGAGCCCAGCAGGTACCCGCTGCATGATCCCGTGCAGCAGCGCCTTCTTCGTCTCCGGCGCCCTACCCTCGAACATGGAAATCTCGATCACCGTATAGGCCGCGCTGCGGTCCGCCGGGCGGATGAAATCTTCCGGCTCCAGCGGGATGAACCGGTGGAAGCGTTTGTCCTCGGGGAGGTGCAGGAATTCGGTGCTGCAGCCGTGCAGGATGTCGGACAGCACATCGCGGACGCGGGCGAGGTGCGCGCGTTCGCCGTAGATCTTGTACTGAGCCATTGTCGTCTCCGGAGAGATTACTTCTCGTCGGAGGGCGGCAGCCGGGATTCGACGCTTTCGCGGGCGGCGGTCTCGGCCGCATTGCGGACCCGGTCCTGCCGCCGGACGCGCCACAGGGTGTAGAGATACATCGCTGTGCCGAAGACCAGGCCGTAAACCACGGCCCGGTAGACATCCTCGCCGCTGACCTCCCGGCCATTGCCGATCCAGCCCTGATACTGGGCGCCGATCATCAGCAGGGCCAGCACGACGCCGTTAAAGACGCCGCGCCAGAGCGGCCGTTCCAGGATGAAGGGTTTGCGTGCTTGCCCTCCGGTCTCTGGGGTCCCGGTATTGTTCTCGCCGCTCATGGCGTTTCCTCGCGTCTCTTAATTGGGGGTTTTGATATCCAGCCCCAATTGTGCACGGCGGCGCAGCCAGACGCTAGGCCGATAGCGGTCGTCGCCGCTGATGGCATGCATTGCCGCCATGATGGCGAAGGCCCGTTCGACGCCGAGATCGGCGATAATCTCCAGCGGGCCCAGCGGATAGTTGAGGCCGAGCTTCATGGCGAGGTCGATGGAATCCGGATCAGCGATCTGGATCTGGGCCATCTCGCAGCCGAGATTGCCGACCATGCCGCGGATGCGCTGGCCGATGAAACCGGCCGAATCCGCAATCGCGGTGACCTTGCGGCCGTTCTTCTGCAACGCCGCCGAAACCGCGTTCAGCGCATCCTCGGACGCCCCCGGCGCGGACATGATGGTAACCCGCTTGGAGGTGTCACCGGTCACATCGATGGCGACGAGCCGGGTATGGTCGATGCCCATGCGGCTGGCGAAGGTGCTGCAATCCTCACCGAACAGAGCGGCGACGATGGGCGAGCTGCCGTCATCGGTCTCGTCCAGCGCGACACCTGCCAGCAGATCGTCCAGCTCCGGCGCGGAACCCGCGCAATAGACCTGTACCGCAGGTGCGGCCGTGGTTTCGTGATCCGGGCTCGGCGTGTCGATCTCCTGACCCTTTTCGTCATAGCGGAAATGACCGATGCCGGTTTTCCGGCCGAACCGCCCCGCATCGTACAATGCCTTGTGCAGCGGCACCGTGCGCAGGCGCGGATCGTAGCTGTACTGCTCGTGCACGATCATCGAGACGGGATAGTTCACGTCGATCCCGGTCAGATCCATGAGCTGGAACGGGCCCATCCGGAAATGCCCGCAATCGCGCATCACCGCATCGACCTGCGCCGGAGTGGCAACGCCTTCATGCACCACGGCAAGGCCCTCGGTGGTGAAGGCCCGGCCGCCGAAATTGACGAGGAAGCCCGGCGCGTCCTTCACCTTGACCGGCGTGCGGCCCATACGCTCACCGAGCGCACAGAGACCGTCCATAACCCATTCCTCAGTCCCCGGCCCGCGAATGACTTCGACAAGCCGCATCAGCGGGACGGGATTGAAGAAGTGGAAGCCCGCGACCCGTTCCGGGTTCTTGCAGACCCGGGCGATGGAGCCGATGGGCAGCGAGGAGGTGTTGGAGGTCAGCAGGCAATCGGCACTGACATGGTTTTCCAGATCGGAGAAGACCTGCTGTTTCACTTCGAGATTCTCGAAGATCGCCTCGACCACCGTGTGACAGCCGGAGAAATCCGCGAGGGATTTCGCGACACTGACCTTGTCCGCCATGGCGGCAACGGCATCCGCCGTCAGCTTGCCCTTCTCGACCAGCCGTTCCAGGCGCTTGATCACCTGCTCCCGGCCTGCTTCGGCGCTGCCCTTCTTGGCGTCGAACAGGACCACGTTCATGCCGCCCTGCAGGGAGACCTGAACGATCCCCTGCCCCATGGCGCCGGCGCCGATCACGCCGACAGTGAAATCGGCGCGGTTCGCATCGAATGCCATCTTGATCAGACCTTCTCGATGATGGTTGCCATGCCCTGGCCGACGCCGATGCACATGGTGCAAAGCGCGTACTTGCCGCCCTTGTCGTGCAGCTCCTCGGTCGCCGTCATCAGCAGACGGGCGCCGCTGGCACCGAGCGGATGGCCGAGTGCGATGGCGCCGCCATTCGGGTTCACACGGGGATCGTCGTCGGCAATGCCGAGCTCACGCAGCGATGCCAGCACCTGGGCGGCGAAGGCTTCGTTCAGCTCGAGAACGGACAGATCGTCGACCTTGAGGCCGGCACGTTCCAGCACCTTGCGGCTGGCCGGAATCGGGCCGACGCCCATGATCCGCGGCTCCACACCTGCGGCGGCACCGGTGACGATGCGGGCACGCGGGGTCAGGCCGTAGCGCTTGGCGGCTTCCTCGGAGCAGACGATCATGGCGGCAGCACCGTCATTCACACCGCTGGCATTACCGGCCGTGACGGACCCGCCTTCCTTGCGGAACGGGGTGCCGAGCTTGGCCAGCGCTTCCGGCGTGGTGGAGGGGCGCGGATGCTCGTCCGTATCGACCACGGTCACAGCGCCCTTGCGGCCCTTGATCTCGACCGAGGCAATCTCGCGGGCGAGACGGCCGTTTTCCATCGCCGCACCGGCCTTCTGCTGCGAACGCAGCGCGAAGGCATCCTGGTCTTCGCGGCTGATCTGGAACTGCTCGGCCACGTTCTCCGCCGTCTCCGGCATGGAATCGGTGCCGTACTGCTTTTCCATCTGCGGGTTGACGAAGCGCCAGCCTATCGTGGTGTCATACATCTCGGCATTGCGGTCAAAAGCGCTTGTCGCCTTGCCCATGACGAACGGGGCACGGGACATGCTCTCGACGCCACCGGCAATAAAGAAATCACCCTCGCCGGAGCGGATCGCGCGGGCCGCCGCGTTCACCGCTTCCATGCCGGAAGCGCACAGCCGGTTCACCGTCGCGCCCGGAACCTCGGGGGAAATCCCGGCAAGCAGCAGGGCCATGCGGGCCACGTTGCGGTTATCTTCACCGGCCTGGTTGACGCAGCCGTAATAGACATCGTCCAGCGCGCTCCAGTCGACGGAGCCGTTCCGCGCCATCAGCTGCTGGATCGGATGCGCCGCGAGATCGTCCGCGCGCACGGAAGACAGGCTGCCGCCATAGCGGCCGATTGGGGTACGGATTGCGTCACAGATGAAGGCTTCGGTCATGGAGGCGGCTCCCAAATCTCTTTTTTGCGAAACTCAATTTCGCAGCTTATTGTCGGTGCAGTATGCACAGCCTAATATCCCGGTCAATTTCCAGTCGGGAAGCATAATCATGCCGACCGCGCGGCTCAGCGCGGCAACTTACTCAAGGGGGAATTATCCGTGTCCGTCGTCATTCTCGATCATCCGCGCGACCGCGAGGAAAACGATCACATTGCCGTTGTCCGCATCAACCGCCCGGACGCACTGAACGCGCTCAATCTGGAAGTCCGTCAAGAGCTGGCCCGGGTGTTCCGGGAGCTGTCCGATGACGATAACGTGCTGGCCGTGGTGCTGACCGGCGACGAGAAAGCCTTCGCCGCTGGTGCGGACCTGAAGGACATGGCGGACCGGACAACGGTCGAAATGTTCCACCGCAAGACAGAACGGCTCTGGCAGAACATCGCCGATTACCCGAAACCGGTAATCGCAGCGATCAACGGCTACGCGCTCGGTGGCGGGCTGGAGCTGGCGATGCATTCCGACATCATCGTCATCGGCGAGAATGCCCAGGTCGGGCAGCCGGAAGTCCGCGTCGGCATCATGCCGGGCGCCGGCGGCACCCAGCGCCTGACCCGCGCCGTCGGCAAGTTCCAGGCCATGCGGCTCTGCCTCACCGGCCGCCCGATCGACGGCAAGGAAGCCTTCGCCATCGGCATTGCCAGCCAGGTGGTGCCGGACGCCGAAGTCTTCGAGACCGCCTACAAGATGGCGAAGGATATCAGCCGGATGCCGCCAATTGCGGTACAGCAGATCAAGTCCGCCATCATCCGCGGCCAGGACGCGTCGCTGGAAACCGGTATGGCGCTGGAGCGGGCCATGTTCCAGGGCCTGTTCGCCACCGCCGATCAGAGCGAGGGCATGCATGCCTTCGTCGAAAAACGGCGCCCTATCTTCAAGGGGGAATAAGACTCATCAAGGAGCGGCGGGCGGCGGCACCGGGAGGTTAAGTGCCACCATCCGCCGATCCCCACGCCACGCCAAGGAGATCCCTGAGGCGTGTACCCCTGATCATATCCTTTCCGATGGCATTTCCCAACTCGCGGTAGGCTTCGAACTGGGACGGATCGAAGAACTGGTCCGATGTCGGCTCATGCGGGAAAGCGGGATGGTCCGCCTTGTATCCCCGGCTCTCCAGACTGAGGCCGTCGATCATGGTGGCTTTCACATAGATCAGGATACCGATCTCCTTGCCGGCCCCGGCTTCGACTTCCGGATAGGTCACCGTGCCGATGATGTAGCCATGATCGGCACGCATCGCCTCGACCGGAAATCCCGTGGGGCGCTGCGGGACGAGGCAGGAAAGACGATTGCGCCAATGGTCGTAGCCATCGTCCTGGTCAGACGGCGATGCCCTGCCGGTCTGCGCGTCATAGGCCTCCTGGCTCCAGAACGGGCGGCCGAAATCCACTTCCACGCCGAAATCCTGGCTAACTTTCCGGACGGTGTTCTGCACATCGCCGAAACCGAAGGCCGGATCCGCGCCCGCGTCGGAAATCAGGATCAGCTTGCAGCGCCGCCGCACAAGCTCATAGATCGCCAGATTCTCGAAATGCCCGCCGTCACTGAGCTGGAACCATTTCCCGTGCCGGTCAAACGCTGAAGGACTGAGTTCCACTTTCATATTATCGAAATGGTTCGGCTTTCCGGCAAGCGGTGCCAGCGTGTTATAGGCCGCGTTCCGCACCGTGTAGCCCAACCGGATGTTCAACAGGTTCATCAGCCAGGAAACCGCGCGTTTCCGCGTCTGGCCGGTTCCCGCCCAACCGGAGTTCGGGTGCGCGGCGGCCCCGGAGATCGTCATCGCGGTCGCGAGCGTCATATCTCCGCCGGAGAAATCCCCGGTCGGATGAAACCCGCCCGCGTCCCCGCCGCAGTAAATCCGGGACATGACAAAATTGTCGCCGCCGCGACGGCGTAAAAGCGCGTCATCCGAATCCACCAGGATCAGGTTCGTATTCACCAGGTGGTAATTGGAAAGACTACCCGGATCGCAGAGATCGCGTAGCTGCGCCTCGTTCGCCCCGGGAGCGGGCCTGACCTGGTTGCCCGCGATCGCCGACTGCATCGGCATGAAAGCCTCCATCAGGCGATCGCGGTAAAAGCGGTGAATGGATATGTAGTTGGTGTTGACCACATATCCCGTCAGCAGCGCCAGAACGACAAAGCAGGCAAAGACGATATCGCCCGGCTGCTCCAGGTTCCCTCCCTCGCGGACAACAATGGCGATGCCGCAGGTCAGGATCAGGCTGCCGACAAGGATCAGGACGGCAATGGCCGGCAGGAGGATATCCTGAACAATCGGGTTCTCCGATTTCCGGGCAGCGGCAAGGCCGGTTGCAATACCCGTCAGCATCGTCCCGGCCCCCGCACTGCCAAAGCTCCCGATCGAGCCGAAAAAGAGTGCCGCCACATAAGGCAGCACTCCAATGCCGATGAACAGCAGGCTGCATGGAAGCAGATATTTGCCCGTGACCTCGAACTGGCGCCTGCTCCGGTAGGAAAAGCGCACGAACGCCCCCTCTCCGCCAACGGCCGAGGCAAGCGAAAAGGCAATCGACAACACGGCGAAGACAAGCAGCAGAAACATCCCGGCCATGACCAGAACTTCATGCAGATTGAGGTAGCCCGGATTAAGCAGCTCCCGGATACGCGGAGGCCCGCTTTCGTGCGCGCCTGAATTCGTGACCAGCGAAAGAAGGTCCGTCCATCCATGCACCGGCCAGCCAAGCTGCAGGAACACGAACAGAAGCGTGAAGAGAGGCACCCAGACCAGCAGATTGAGGAAGATGCCCCGGACAACCACCGCAAGGCCGGACAGGATTGAGATGTCCTTATTCGGCGCCAGATATTCCGCATGCTCCCTGAGATAGCGCAGCATGCCTCTCCAGTGCCTTGGGTCGGAGCGGTCCTTCGGCTCCGCCGTGCCGTAGGGGAAGTTGTGGCGGTCCAGCCCGTAATGCTCCCCGCCCTTCTCCCTGAACTTCTCGCTCAGCAGCCAGGTCAGGGATGCACCGATATAGCCCCCGCCGGATACGGTAGAGAGGTAATCGAAGTGTTTCAGGAGGTTTTCGCGCGCCAAAGCCTGCAACAAACCAAGCGCAAAAGTTGCAGAGCGCACACCGCCGCCGGAAATAGCCAGCCCCGTCCGGCTCCCTTCCAGGTCCTGGATTGAAGCCGCCGCATCATAGGGCTGGGACGGGGGCGGAGATGGGGGCGGAGATGGGGGCGGGAGCGACACCTCATCCAGATCGTCTGGCTGTCCCTCGCCCCAGAAATCCTGTCTGGAAAATTTCTCCGCCCCCGGAACGCCGCCGACATCCTTGCGCCGGGTGTCCAGATGAGCATCTTCAAGAGCATAGACCTGACTGTTGCGAAAGTCCTCGCCGCGCATCTCGTCCTTGGTGCGCGACAGGATTGGATCGAAGCTCTTCGCTGACGTCATAGCGCCCTCCATCAAGCATCTTTATGATGGAGGAGAACAAAGGTTTATGCAATCTAAACGGGATTAATAATTATAAATGCCCGTACCGTCTTAGATTTTCACGACGAGCTTGCCGAAATGCCCGGCAGCCCGCATGGCGTGGAAGGCATCCCGTGCATCCCCGAAGGCGAACGTATCGCTGATCACCGGCTGCAGAGCATGCTGCGAGATAGCGGTATTCATTTCCTCGAACATCCGGCGGGAGCCGACATAGATACCCTGCAGCCGAATCGATTTGCGCATGATCATGACCGGGTCGATCTTGCCCCCGGTCAGAACTCCGATCAGGCCGATGCTCCCGGCGATCCGGGTTGAGGCTATCGAGCGTTCCAGCGTCCCCGCCCCGCCGACCTCGACCGTGTGATCAACGCCCTTGCCGTCCGTCAGCTCCAGAACTTTTTCCTGCCATTCCGGATGGCTGCGGTAATTCACCGTTTCATCCGCGCCCATTTCTTTCAGGCGCGCGATCTTCTCGTCGCTGGAGGAGGTGCAGATCACTCTCACCCCCATCATCTTGCAGAACTGCAGCGCAAATACCGAAACCCCGCCTGTGCCGAGCAGCAGCACGGTGGAGCCGGCCTTGACCTGCCCCACTTCCACAAGGCTGTGCCACGCGGTCAGCGCGGCACAGGGCAGCGTCGATGCCTCCTCGTAGCTCAGATGCTCCGGCATGGCGACCAGGCCGTCCTGCCTCAGCACGCGATACTCGGCCAGCATGCCGTCGATGGTGCCACCGAGCGCCTGCGCCGCCCATTCCGGTGTTGTATGCCCGTCGATCCAGCCCTGAAAGAAACAGCCGCAGACCTTGTCTCCGGCCTTCCAGCGGGTCACGCCCGGGCCAATCTCGACCACATCGCCCGCCCCGTCCGAGTTCGGAATGCGCGGATAGGGAATGCCCCGGGGCACCGGTGCTTCAACAGTCGAGAGATCCCGGTAATTGATGGAAGAGGCCCGCACCCGGACCAGAACCTCGCCCGGCCCCGGCTTCGGGTCCGGGTGATCATTCAGGGCAAGAGCGTCAACGCCGCCATCAGAGACGATTTCATAGGCTTTCATGGCAGCAACCTCCGCTTGGTATCAGGATCAGGCGCCGAACCGGCCGCAATCGACCAGCAGGGTCTGGCCGGTCACGGCGCCGTTGGCGCAGAAGAACAACATGGTCTCGGCAATATCCTCCGGCTCGACCATGCGGCCCAGCAGGGAATTGGCGACCGATGTGTTCTTTCGCTCTTCAGGCCAGCCGTCCGTCCAGGGTGTTCTCACCAGACCGGGCGCGACCGCATTCACCCGTACTTCGGGAGACATCGCCTTCGCAAGGTTCTTCGTCAGGTTCATCAGCCCTGCCTTCGATGCCGCATAGGCAATCGAGCTGCCAATGCCGCCGAAGGCCGCGATGGAAGCGGTGTTGACGATGCAGCCCCTACTGTCGGTCAGGGCCGAACGGGCGGCACGGGCACAACGGAACGGGCCGATCAGGTTGGTATTGATGATGGTGGACCAGAACTCCTCCGTCATCGCATCCATATCCTCGAACGGAATCGGATCGAGCGAGACCGGCGTTCCGGCATTGTTGATCAGGATATCAAGCCCGCCGAGCGTCTCGATGGCATCCGCCACCATGCGGTCCGCATCCTTCGGGTCCGCGACATTGCCGGGAATGGCATGCGCCTTGTTCCCGGCCTGATGAAACGCGGCGACGGTTTCCTTGCCGCGCGGGTCGTCGGGCAGATGGTTCACCGCGACTTCCGCGCCGCATTCCGCCAGCAGACGCGCCGTCGCCCGCCCGATACCGGACGCACCACCGGTGACCAGCGCCTTCTTGCCGCTGAGATCAGCTTTCAACATGTCTTATTCCAATTCTCAGTCGTTGCGCCGGACAAGACCAAAGGCCGTGCGGGCCTCGCTCGGATCCGCGACCTCGCCACCGATGCTTTCGATGATCTGCACCGCGCGTTCGACAAGCTGCGCATTGCTTTTCGCCAGCTCGCCCCGGGCCATGTAGAGATTGTCCTCCAGCCCGACACGGGTATGCCCGCCGAGCATGGTTGCCTGGGCCACCATCGGGAATTCGCCACGGGAAATGCCGAAGGCGGACCACATCGCGTCTTCCGGCAGCAGGCTCTTCATGAAGGCCATGCCTTCCGGCGTTGCGGGTGCGCCCCAGGGAATACCCAGGCAAAGCTGGAACAGGGCAGGCGATTTCAGATGGCCTTCCTTGATCAGCTGCTTCGCCAGCAGGACATGGCCGCTGTCGAACACTTCAAGCTCCGGCGTCACACCCAGCTCCTTCGCCCGGTCGGCCATGGCGCGCAGATGCTTCGGCACGTTGACCATGGCGTGCTCGCCGAAATTCAGCGTCGCCACGTCCAGCGTGCAGATATCCGGCAACAGGTCCGCGATATGCTGCATGCGGGTTTCCGGCGCCTTCAGGCTGGTGCCCGCGGCAAAATCGATCGGCTCGACATCGCCCGGAATGAAGCGGCCGCCCGGGCCGGTCGTCAGGTTGATGACGATATCGGAGCCGGTCTCGCGAATCCGGCCCACGGTTTCCCGGTACAGCTCCAGATCCATGCTCCCTTTTCCGGTCTCCGGATCGCGGACATGGATATGCACGACGGCGGCGCCTGCCTTGCCGGCATCCAGCGCCGACTGGGCGATCTGTTTCGGGGTAACCGGCACAGCCGGGCTTTTGCCGCTGGTATCCGCACTACCGGTCACGGCACATGTAATTACGGTCTTCTGATTCATTTCGCTCCCCAGTATCCTGCGCCGTCTGGTTACTCGTTCCGAATTGTGGAAAGATGTTCCACGGCGCTTGTCTCAACTCGCGCCGCATCTTAGGGAAGCCCTCTTTCCGGTGTCCACGCCGGTTCCTGCACAGATTGCCGCCTGCCCGCGCACGAATGCGCCTGTTCCGACCTGATAGAGCCAAAGCAATGAGAAATTTCCAACTCCCCGGACGTTCCCCCGTTTTTGCCCGCAGAGCGGCGATTGCCACCAGCCATCCGCTGGCCACCCAGGCAGGCCTCTCGATCCTGAAATCCGGCGGCAACGCCGTCGATGCGGCCATCGCAGCCTGCGCCGTGATGTGCGTGGTCGAGCCCGCCATGACCGGTATCGGTGGCGACTGTTTCGCGCTCTACGCCCCGAAGGGTGCCAGCAAGCCGATTGCCCTGAACGGCTCCGGCAAGGCACCTGCCGCCGCCACCCTCGCCAAGCTGAACGAGCTTGGCTTGAAGGATGAAATCCCGCTGCACAGCCCGCACGCAGTGACGGTACCCGGTGCGATCGCCGCATGGGCAAAGCTGATTGAGGATCACGGCTCGAAAAGCTTCGCCGAGATCCTGCAGCCCGCCATCGAGTTCGCCGAGCAGGGCTATGTCGTGCATCCGCGTGTCGCCCATGACTGGGTGAATGAAGTGGAAGCGTTGGCTGCCGATCCGGCGAGCGCCAAGAACATGCTGGTGGACGGCAAGGCGCCGAAGGCCGGCACGATCCACAGCCAGCCGCTTCTGGCCGAGACCTTGAAGAAGATCGCCGCCGGTGGCCGCGACGCCTTCTACAAGGGCGAGGTCGCCGAAGACATGGTCGCCAAGCTGAACTCCCTCGGCGGCCTGCACACGATGGACGATTTCGCGGCAGCCGATGTCGAATATGTCGAACCGATCCGGACCGACTACAAAGGCTACGATATCTACGAGATCCCGCCGAACGGACAGGGTATCTGCGCGCTGATGATCCTGAACATCCTTGCAGGCTTCGACATGAAGTCTCTCAGCGAGGCTGACCGGGTGCATGTGATCGCGGAAGCCACCAAGATCGGCTACCATCAGCGCGACCGCTATGTCGCCGACCAGAAATTTTCCGACGTGCCGGTCGAATGGATGCTCGGCGAGGAACATACCGCCCAGATGCGGGCCATGGTCGACATGGACAAGGCCGGTAATTTCGAGGACAGCGATTTCCCGCTGCACCGGGACACGATCTATCTCTCCTGCATCGACGAGCAGGGTAACGCGATTTCCTTCATCAATTCGCTGTTCTCCGGCTTCGGCAGCACCATCATGGCACCGAAATCCGGCGTCATGCTGCACAGCCGCGGCAACAGCTTCCACCTGAAGGAAGGCCACCCGAACTGCATCGAGCCGCGCAAACGCCCGATGCACACCATCATTCCGGGTTTCGTCTACAAGAACGGCACTGCCGTGGCCCCGTTCGGCGTCATGGGCGGCCAGTACCAGTCGACGGGTCAGGCCAACTTCATTTCCAACGTGGTCGATCTCGGCCACGACATCCAGGAAGCCATGGATGCCCCGCGCAGCTTCGCCACCGAAGGCGTCCTGCAGGTCGAGAGCACGTTCGCGCCGGAGACCTACACGGCTCTGGAAACCAAGGGCCACACGCTTGAGCGGCTGGACAAGGCGACCGGCGGCAGCCAGTGCGTCTGGCGCGATCCGGAAACCGGCGTGCTTCAGGCAGGCTCCGACCCGCGCAAGGATGGCATGGCCATCGGCTACTAAGAGCGCTTACCGAAGAACAGAAAGCCCAGAAGACTAATGAGCAAGAGCTACAACATCGTCGTCATCGGCCTCGGCATCATGGGCCGGCGCATGATCCAGTACATGATCCCGCATGACCGCTTCACGGTCATGGGGGCCTGGGATCCGAGCGCCGAGTCCGTCGCCACCGCCAGGGCCGAATTCCCGAACGTGAAGATCTGGGACAGCGCCGAAGCCATGATCGCGGCACCGGAAGCCGATCTTGTCTATATCGCCAGCCCGCCTGCCTTCCACAAGCATTACGCCGATCTCGCCATGGATGCCGGCAAGCCGGTCTATTGCGAGAAGCCGCTCGGCATCTCCGTGCCGGAGAGCGAGGAGATGGTCCGGCGTCTGGAAGAGACCAAGACACCGAACATCGTCAATTTCTCCCAGGCCTCCCTCGAGGGTGTGGAGATCATCGAAGCCGCGATCAAAGACGGCTCCATGGGCGACATCCTCAGCGCCGAGCTGGTGATGCATTTCTCCCAATGGCCGCGCGACTGGCAGGCGGATGCCGACTGGCTGCGCTTCCGCGACCAGGGCGGCTACACCCGCGAAGTCACCTCGCACTATCTCTATGTGACCGAGCGTTTCCTCGGCCGGGCCAAGCTGCAATGGAGCAAGCCGACCTATCAGGCCGACCCGAAACTCTGCGAGACCCATGTCCATGCCATGCTGGACTGCAACGGCGTTCCGGTGAGCTACAGCGCCGCCGTCGGCGGTGTCGGCCCGGACCGGATCGAGGGCACCTTCTACGGCACGAAGAAGAGCATGCGCCTCAGCGGGTTCTATATTCTGGAACAGACCAGCGGCGGCCCGTGGGAGCTGGCGATGGAACTTCCGGCAGACCCGCGCTCGGTTTCCGTACCCCGGCAGATCGACAATGTCGCCCGCTGGATGGATGGCACAGCCCATACCATGCCATCCGCCGCCGATGCACTCTCCGTACAAAAGCTGGTTGAAGGCATTCTGGCTGACTGAGTAGTCAGATCATCACATATACAATCGTCATCCCGGCCGGAGAGCCGGGACCCAGATGATCGCAAGGTTCGGCCCCTCGTTCCCTGGGTCCCGCATCAAGTGCGGGATGACGGTTTTTTATTTAATGAAAACAAATCATTAAACTGGATAAACCACCCGCCGTTCGCCCGGCTCGAAACGCGTGAGGGACTGTACCCAGCTTCCGTTCCGCCAATGGAACGTCACCGCACTCTCACCCGGCACATACTCAGCCGTGTACAGCGTCCCGAGCCATTCGTCGAAATCCTCCTTGCGAAGATCCCCCTCTACGAACACCGCACGCGCAGCTTCCGCATCCTCCACCAATGCACAGGCCACACCGAGCCGCCGTGCGGAATCCGGTCGCGGCTCTACCTCCGCCTGATGGTTAGCCACGACGTTCCCGTCAATAACGAGCGGTTCTCGATCCGGCGCAAGCTCGGCACGGATTGCTTTCCCGGATCTGTCTTGCACAAGCACATTGTGAGACCATGCACAGGGCATCCAGCGTAATACGTCCGCCGCGTCCTTCGCATCTGACGCCACCTGCAGCAGATACCGGATGATCTGCACAATACCGAACCCGGAGCCATAGACATGCCGCCCGCCAAAGGTCAGAGCGGCGGCGACTCCGGCATCATTCACCCCGTCAAGCAGGCCGCTCACGCCTTCGGACATGCCGAGCACATGACGCCCTGACCATTCCGTTCGCAAGATCACCGCCGAGGTCGCATCCGGATGGAAATCGTAATTGCGGAGCATGGTCGGCCGGGGCTGGGTGAAGGCGCGAACGGTGCAGCCAGCGGGGATCAGTGGCGGAGGGTCGATTCCGGCAAGGGCGGCGATCATGGCGGGATTGTCGCCCGCAAATCCCGCCATGCGATCGAACAAATCCAGCATTTCCGGCATGTGTTCGCTAACACGGCGACGGCATTCCTCCGGATCGGGAATACGCTCCGCTTTCGCGTACCAGTCCGCCACGAAAGCACGCCCCACTTCGACAGATTGCCGGATGAATGCGTCTGGCTGCGGCTCATCGACGGCACGGAACAGTTTCTCCATCGCTCTCAGCCTTTCAGCGGAATGCAAATCAGCGTGCGCAACTCGGCTTCCGCCACCTCGGCCGGGTCGTTCAGATACCATTCGAGGCAGGGGCGCTCGTCCAGGCTCTCCCCGCTTTCCGGCAGCCAAAGGCCGAGCAGGCGGTGGAAGCAATCCTCCATCCCCATGTAGGAGCCTTCCAGCAAGGTGCAGGCATAACGGCCCGCCGGAAGCGTATCGACGCGGGCATTCTCCGGCAAAGTCTCGGCTGGTATAGACGCGCCTTCACGGAACGAGACGCAGGCGTCATAGCGCAGATCGGCCTCGGGAACGCTCGCCGGATCATCATAGGACAGCCCGAAACTGCCCGTGACATGCGGATAGAGTGCATGCTTTCCGAGCCAGCCATGCAGCGCTCCGAAGCTCGACCCGACCTCGTAATACGGCCCGACATGACGCCAGGCGATGATCGGGGCAGGCCTCACATCCTTGATTTCGACCTGCATGCCATGCTCCTTCCTGTCCGCGATCAGACGGATGCTTCCCGTCTCCGGACGATAATGAATACGGGTATTCAGAGGCCTGTAGGGCGGCGGTGCCTTTGCCGTCCGATAGCTGCTTGGAGGCAGGCCGAAACATTGCCTGAACGCCCGGGTAAAGCCTTCCGGGCTGCCATACCCGGCCGCGAGCGCGACTTCCGTCACGGTTTCCCGTTCAATGCGCAGGGCATGGGCCGCGCGGGACATCCGTACCCGGCGCACGACTTCCTGCACCGTCTCTCCCGTCACGGCACGAAACACCCGGTGGAAGTGATAGGCGGAGAAGGCCGCCACCTCCGCCAGTTCGCCAAGCTGTAATGGCGCGTCCGCCTGCGCGGCGATCCGGTCGAGGACCCGGCCAATACGATCGGCATAAGACGTTTCGGTCTGCTTTCTCATGCCAACAGAATGCCACCGCTTCGGCCTCGCTGCCCGACCGATCTTGCGGTTATGATCCCGTTCCGGCCCGCATCAGAACGGGCCACGATCAAATGAAATACCGGAAACGCCCATATGCTTACCGTGACAGCCGCCGCGCCGCTCATCCTTGCGACCCTTGCCATCCTTGTCGCCCGCCAGTCCGCCATGCGGGCGGGAGGGCTCGGGCTTGTTCTCTCCATCATAATCGCGGCCACGGTTTCGGATTTCTCCCTGCAGTCCGATGGCATCGCGGATGCCGTGATCGACGGGCTGTTGACCACGGCGACTGTCGCCTATGTGCTGCTCGGCGGTGTGACCCTCTATTGGGTGCTGCGCGCGGGCGGCGCGCTGGAGCGGCTCGGCAAGGCTGCAGCCGATGCGATTCCGAACCCGGCACAACGTGTGCTGGTCCTGGTGCTTGGCGTCTCCGTTTTCTTCGAATCCGCGACCGGGTTTGGCGTCGGCATCATCGTCACCGTGCCGCTGCTGATCGCACTCGGCTACCCGCCCGCCCGCGCCGCCCTGATCGCCTTGCTCGGGCAATGCGCCGTGCCCTGGGGGGCGCTTGCCATTGGCACCGTGCTCGGCGCCGATCTTTCGGGACTCCCCGCCGGTGAGACGGCAATGACGGCGGTCTGGCTCAGTCTGCCTTTCATCCTGCTCTGCGCCTTCGCCACCCTCCGCTTCGCCGGGGAAAGCCTGAGCAATATTTCGAACATTCTCTCCGCCATTGCCTACAGCGCCCTGCTCGCGGCAATGCTCTGGGTCTCAAGCGCCTGGATCAGCGTCGAACTCGCCGGCTGCATCGCGGGTCTTGCGGTGACACTTGTCGGACTTGTGCTGGCCCGCATCCGGTCGAAGGCACGGACGGACGGGAACGGCCTCCTCGCCGCCGCGCTGCCGCTTTTCGTGCTGATGGCGACATTGAGCCTGACACGGCTCGTTCCGGCTGTTGGCGCCTTCACAAGCTCCCTGTTGCGTATCGACGTGCCCGCCTACGACTTCGCCCTGTCCATCATCCACCATCCGGGCTTCTGGATGCTGCTGGCGGCTCTTACCGGCATCCTCTGCCTGCGCATTCCCGCACCCGAGATCCGGCAGCTAGTGCCGCAGGCCCTGAAGCAATGGAGCATCGCCAGCCTCTCGGTCGCCGGGTTCATCTGTTTCGGACATGTGATGCTGCATGCGGGGATGACAGACCGTCTGGCGGAAACCGTCGCCGCCGGTGCCGGCGCCGCCTATCTTTTCGCGGTTCCCGCCGTGGGCGGCCTGGGCGGGTTCCTGACGGCCAGCAATGCCGGGTCAAACGCACTGTTCATGGCCTTCCAGAGTACGGTCGCGGGGCGGCTGGCACTTGATCCCATCGTGGTCGCGGCGGCGCAGAATGCCGCCGGCGCCAACATCACCCTCGCCTCCCCCGGCCGGATCGTTCTCGCGGCATCCGTCTCAGGGCTGGCAGGGCAAGAGAACCAGCTTATGCGCCCGGCGCTGGCCCTCGGAATTATTGGCCTGCTGCTGATGTTGCCGGTTCTGGCAGTCCTATAGATCCGCACGGAGCAGAGACAGCGTGCGCTCATCCCGCGCGCCGTCATAAAAAAGGTCAAGTGCACGGCTGAAGAGTGCGCTGTCTTCCTCAGTCTCCGTCGCCGCCTCGAACAGCGTGAGACAGGACTGGAATTTTATGTCGTCGGGCGAGCCGAAAATCTCGAAGACTGTTTTGTCGCTGTGCCGCAGCACGACCTCGACGCAAGCCCGCAATCTGGGACCGAGCATCGGGTCGCGCAGATAACGCCGGGCCTGATCGAGATCGGTGATGCCGTAATGGATCGCCCGCCGGGAGCGGCCGAGCTCCACATGCTGGGGCAGGATGTACCAGATCCAGTGAGAGGTCTTCCGGCCCGCTTTCAGTTCGGCAAGAGCCTGCGTATAAACAGGCTCTTGTGCCTCGCTGAATTTCTCCAGATCGCTATCCGGCATTGGTGTGCTCCGGCGCTGCTGTCAGTCCTCGTCCTTCGGACCAACCCAGGCAAACGGATTATAGGCAATCTCCCAGAGGTGGCCGTCAGGATCGCTGAAATAGCCGTGATATCCACCCCAATGCGCCTTTTGCGGTGATTTGACGAGCGCTGCCCCCGCCGAGACGACTGCATCCATTGTCGCGTCCACCTCTTCCGGTGAAGCGACGTTGTGCGCAAGGCTCACGCCGCGATAGCCGCTGCCTTCGGAGGAAACACCCGCATCCGCTGCCAAATCTTCTCGTTCGGAAAGGCCGAGCCAGGTTCCGTTCAGATTGAAGAAGGCAACACTCGGAGGGGAGTCGAGCCTCGGGAAGCCGAGGCCCTTCTCGTAAAACTCTCGCGAGACCGCGAGATCTTTAACAGCCAAAGCGACCATGCTGATTCTGGGCTTCATGCCATACCTCATTCGCATCCATCGGGATTCTCACCGTAACCTGAGGCAAGAACGTGGGCGAATGAAGTCAAAAGATTAAGGCCGCAAGGCGTCAAATATCCCCGCACACCTCCAGCATGATCTTGCCGCTATGTCCGGCGCTTTCCATGAAGGTATGGGCAGCAGCGGCTTCAGCGAGCGGGAAGGTCTTGCTCACCACTGGCTTCAGCTTGCCCTGCTCGAACATCGGCCAGACATTGAGCGCGAGGCTGTCACGGATTTCCGCCTTGTTCTCCGGTGTGCGGGAGCGCAGCGTGGAGCCGGTATAGGTCAGCCGCTTCAGCATCACCGGCATCAGGTCGACCTCAACCTTGGAGCCCTTGTTGAAGGCGAGCTGGACGATCCGCCCGTCCGGTTTGGATGCTTTGATATTCTTCGCGATATTCTCGCCACCGATGATATCGAGGATAACGTCCGCGCCCTTGTACGCGCCGCGAATGATCTCGACAAAATCCTGCTCGCGGAAATCCACGGTGAGGTCGGCACCGAGATCACTGCAAACCTTGCAGCGCTCCGCCGGGCTGTCGACGGCAACCACAGTCGCACCAATAGCCTTCGCCAACTGGATCGAGGTGGTACCGAGACCGCCGGCACCGCCATGCACCAGAAAGACTTCGCCGCGCGAAAGTTTCGCGCCCATGAAGACGTTGGACCAGATGGTGAAGAAGGTCTCAGGTACGGATGCCGCTTCGAGCTGGTTGAAACCGTGCGGCATCGGCAGGCAGTGCCGGGCATCGACCGCGCAATATTCCGCGTAGCCGCCGCCATTGGTCAGGGCACAAACCATGTCCCCGACCGACCATTTGCCAACACCGTCGCCAACCGCGACGACCTTGCCGGAAATTTCCAGACCGAGCAGGTCCGACGCGCCTTTCGGCGGCGGGTAATGGCCCCGGCGCTGCACCAGGTCCGGCCCGTTCACGCCGGCATAGGCCACCTTGATCAACACCTCTCCCGGTGCTGCTTCCGGCACCGGGCGCTTGCCCGGCACCAGAACCTCCGGTGCGCCGGGTTCGCTGATCTCGACCACATTCATGTCCGCCGGAAGCGTTGCGTCCGTCATCTGAAAATTACTCCGGTTTAGTCAACAACAAGGGATTCGGGGCTGCCGGAATCTTCCGGGAAGACCGGATAGAGCCCCTGCGTCCGCCCCAGTTGTTGCACCAGAGCCAGCACGGAGTCGATATGCGGAGTCTGCAAATCGACCAGCCGCCCCATTTCCTGCACCGCCGTCAGCAATGCATCGATCTCAAGCTGCCGGCCTTTCTCCAGATCCTGCAGCATCGAGGTCCGGTGCGCGCCGACCTTGGCGGCACCGTTGATCCGGCGTTCCACATCGACCCGGAAATGCACCCCGAGACGGGCACCGATACGCTGCGCCTCTTCCATCATGGCCCGGGAAAGCGCACGGGTGCCGGGATCGGTCGCCACCACGTCGAGCGTCGCGCGGGTCAGGGCGCTGATCGGGTTGAAGCAGAGATTTCCCCAGAGTTTCAGCCAGATTTCATCCCGGATGTTCGGCAGAACAGGCGCCTTGAAGCCCGCCTCCTGCAGTGCGGCACTGAGCCGCGTCGCCCGTTCGGACATGCTGCCGTCCGGCTCACCCAGCGCGAACTTGTTGCCATAGGTATGCTTGACGACACCAGGTGCGGAGATCTCGGTCGCCGGATAAACGACACAACCGATCGCCCGCTGCGGGCCAATCAGATCCCATTGCCGGTCATCCGGATCGACCGAGTTCAGCCGTAAATTCTGATAAGCGCTGTTCACGCCGTGGAAATACCACCAGGGCACACCGTTCTGGCAGGTCACGACAGCGGTGTCCGGGCCGAGCAACGGCACCATCTGGTCCGCCACTTCCCAGGCCTGATGCGTCTTGAGCGCGACAATCACGTAATCCTGCGGGCCGAGATCCGACGGATTATCGGTCGCGGTGACCTTGGCCACGCGTTCGTCCTCGCCGATCAGGAGTTTCAGTCCGTTTTCCCGGATCGCCGCCAGATGCGCGCCGCGCGCGATCAGCGAAACCTCGACGCCCTCCACCTGAGCGAGTTCCGCGCCGATATAGCCCCCGATCGCACCCGCTCCGTAAATACAAACTTTCATGCCCCTACCCCCGTTTTTTTATCTCTCTTATGAAAACGGCGCCGACTTCAACAAGCCGGCGCCGTTCTCGATTACGTTTCGGCTGAACCGGTCTAGACGGCGCCTTCCGCCTTGGCCGCAGCCACGTCATCGGCCGACATGCCAAGCACTGCCGTCAGGATCTCGTCGGTATGTTCGCCCAGAAGCGGCGACCGTTCCACCTTTGCCGGAGACGCCGACAATTTGATCGGGCTGCCGACCGTCAGATAGGTGCCCCGTTGCGGGTGCGGCACCTCAACCACGGTGCCTGTCGCACGCAGGGATTTATCCTCGGCCAACTCCTTCATGCTGAGGATCGGGCCGCACGGCACGTTCAGCGCGTTCAGGATTTCCATGACTTCGAACTTGGACTTGGTCTTCGTCCATTCCTCAATCATGGCAAAGCACTTGTCGAGTTTCGGCAGGCGCACTTCCGGCGTGGCCCATTCCGGATCCTCGATCAGCTCCTCGCGGCCGATGGTCTTCATCAAAGGCGCCCAGCCCGGCGGCTGGATGATGACGTAGATATAGTCGTTCGGACCGCCGCCCTTGGTCTGCACGGCCCAGCCCGGCTGACCGCCGCCCGACGCATTACCGGCACGCGGCACGGCTTCGCCAAACTCGCCATTCGGATATTGCGGATATTCCTTCAGCGGGCCGTTTTCCAGGCGCTGCTGATCGCGCAATTTCACGCGACAAAGATTGAGAACACCATCCTGCATGGCGCATTCGACCCGCTGGCCCTTGCCGGAATGGGTCCGGTGATAGAGCGCGGTGACAATGCCGAGCGCCAGATGCAGGCCTGTGCCGCTATCGCCGATCTGGGAGCCGGTCACGATTGGCGGACCATCATCGAATCCCGTGGTGGAGGCGGAACCGCCTGTGCACTGGGCGACATTCTCGTAGACCTTGCAGTCTTCATATGCGCCGGGACCGAAGCCCTTGATGCTGGCATAGACGATCTTCGGATTGATCTCCTGGATGCGCTCCCAGGTGAAGCCCATGCGGTCCAGTGCGCCCGGCGCGAAATTCTCGACCATGACGTCGCACTCTTCGATGAGGCGGGTCAGGATCTCCTTGCCCTTGTCGGTCTTGGTGTTGAGCGTGACGCTGCGCTTGTTGCTGTTCAGCATGGTGAAATACAGGCTGTCGGCATCCGGCAGATCGCGGAGCTGGCCACGGGTAATGTCCCCGACACCCGGGCGCTCGACCTTGATCACATCGGCACCGAACCATGCCAGCAACTGCGTGCATGTCGGGCCCGACTGCACATGCGTCATGTCCAGAATACGGACACCTTTCAACGCTTCGCTCATTGTCTTTCTCTTCCCCCTTGGCGGATTAACGGAAAAAGGGCGCGCCGGAGACCCGGCACGCCCTTCCGCTTATTTGTACATGGTCTGGTTCTTGGTACCCGGTGCGTACTCGTTCGGATCGACCCAGATATTGACCACCGCGGACTTGCCGCTGGTTTTCACCGCTTCACGGGCACGCTGCAGGGCGGGCTGAATCTGGTTCGCCTCATGCACCTCTTCGCCATGGCCGCCGAGCATTTCGGCAAACTTGGAGAACGGCACATCGCCGAGCTTGTTGCCGACATTGCCGCGCTGATCGCCATATTTCGCGATCTGGCCGTAGCGGATCTGGTTCATGGAAGAGTTGTTACCGATGACGGCGATATAGGGCACGCCGAACCGGTTCGCGGTCTCCATGTCGAACGCAGTCATGCCGAAGGAGCCATCGCCGTAATAGCAGAGGATTTCCTTCTCCGGATTGGCGAGCCCCGCCGCGATGGCAAAGCCGGTGCCGACACCGAGCGATCCGAGCGCACCCGGATCCATCCAGTTACCCGGGCCTTTCGGCGCCACGGCCTGGGCGGAGATCGTCACCACGTCGCCGCCGTCGCCGATATAGACCGTCTTCTCTGTCAGGAACTCGTTCAGCTCCCACGCCACCCGGTAGGGATGGATCGGGGACTGGTCGGACAGGAACAGCGGCATCAGCTTTTCGGTTGCCGCCTCTTCGGCCGCGCGCAGTTCCTTCAGCCAGCCGTCACGGCCCTTGGAGCCATTATCGACCCGGCCCTTGATGGCCGCATGCACGGCGCTGAGGATCGCACCCGGATCACCGGCGATGCCGAGATCCACATCCCGGTTCTTGCCGACTGTGCTGTAAGACTGATCGATCTGCACCAGCGTCAGGTCTTCGCGGATACGCTTGCCATACCCCATGCGGAAATCGAACGGGGTGCCGACGATCAGCAGCAGGTCGGCCTTCTGGAAGGCAAGACGGCGGGTCCGGTTGTAATAATGGCTGTCCGTCTGCGGGAGCATGCCGCGCGCGCCGCCATTCATGTAGCAGGCGATGTTCAGGTCCTTGACCAGATCGATCGCCGCCTGATGGCCGCGGCTCATCCAGACCTGGGAGCCGACGAGAATGGCCGGACGCTCCGCCTTGACGATCAGATCCGCCAGACGCTCGATATCGGCCGGATCGCCAATCGACTTGACCGAGGCGCGGTACTTGCCCGGCTCCGGGATAACAGCACTCGACAGCGGGACTTCGCGGTCCAGCACGTCGCGCGGAATTTCAAGATAGGACGGGCCATAGGCTCCGGAGAAACATTCACGGGCCGCCATGGAGACCATGTCGCCCGCGCGCTCCGTCGAGCGGACGCCGGCGGAGAATTTGGTGATCGGCGCCATGATGTCGACATGGGGCAGATCCTGCAGCGAGCCCATCTTGTGCTGGGTCAGCGCACCCTGTCCGCCGATATGCAGCATCGGGCTTTCCGAACGGAACGCGGTGGCAACACCGGTCATCGCGTTGGTGCAGCCCGGGCCAGCCGTGGTGACAAGGCAGCCGAGCTTGCCGGTCTGACGGGCGTACCCGTCGGCGGCATGGGCCGCGACCTGCTCGTGCCGGAAATCGACAATGCGGATGCCTTCGTCGACGCAGCCGTCATAGATATCGATGATATGCCCGCCGCAGAGTGTGAAAATAGTGTCCACACCCTCGTTCTTCAGGGCTTTCGCGACCAGATGGCCACCGGATACGACTTCGCCGGAGCGGTCTTTTTCCTTCAGGGTATCGGTAGCGGTATCGCTCATATTAAAGGCTCCCTTTTTATTGGCGGTCGTTTAAACGCGCACCGCCGCTTGATCGTTGGTTATCCGAGATAGTTCACGTTGTTAGCGACATGCTTGGCGAGCGCGAGCGCATGATCCTCGACCAGACGCTCCGCCAACTCCCCGTCACGGGCCTCGATTGCCTCGACGATATGCATATGATCCTGCATCGATCGGGCAATCCGGTCCTGCTCCCCGATGGTCCGGACGCGGATGGCGCGGACATGCAGGAAGATCTTGTCGGTCATTTCCAGAATCAGCGGCGAATGGCCGAGCTTCAGGATCGCTTGATGGAATTCGATATTGCGGCTCGAATATTCGTCAATTTCCAGCCGGCCTTTTTCCGTCTCCTGGAAGATACGGCGCAACTGCTGGATTTCCGCATCGGTGGCAATCTCCGCAGCCTGCCGGGCTGCCATGCCTTCAAGGGCCGCCCAGACCTTGATCATCTCGATGATCTCGGCCTTGGTTTTGCGGACAATGAACACACCGCGCCGGGGCTGGATGTCGACCAGCCCTTCCTGCGCCAGCCGGGCCAACGCTTCACGCAGTGGCGTCCGGCTGATCCCGAGCTGCTCTGACAATTGCCGCTCATCAAGCCGCAGATTGGCATCCGGGTCATAGATGTTCATCGAGACAATGCCGTCTTTCAGGGCCGCGTAAGTCTTGTCCTTGAGACTCACCTCGGCCGCGATCGGCGTCACCATCAACGCTGAAGACTCGTTCATGCAGATTTCCCCGGCCATCCGACCAATAGAGAACGCCCCATAACGGGGTGCGTGGGTTCTGGTATACCACACACTTTATGCCATGGAATACCTAAATTGCGATCTGAATGTCTTCAGCTTCCGCAGCCTGGCCGGCTGATAAGCATTGATAAATCAGGCCGCACGGTATCGTGGGACCAGACAAGCTGCGGAAATGCGGCCGGGTGCGGCAAAATGTGGTGTCAGGAGCGGGCCCGCTTCATCAAGCCACGCAGGTCAAAATCAGGGTCTGCCGCCTGCTCCGGCGTCAGACCCGCATCCAGAGCCAAAAGCCGGCGCCCGAGGGCATGGTCGCCGGCCTTGTTTACCGACTCGACGCAGCGCAGCTTGCCACCGGCGAAAAGAAAAGCGGAAAAGGAGCCGCTTTCCGGGTCGCCACGCAGGACGGCCTCCTCCGTGCCATCAGAAAGCCCGGCAATCTGCAATTTTGCATCGGCCTGATCGGACCAGAACCACGGCACCTCATGATACGGCTCCGCCTCGCCCAGCAGCGCCGCCGCCGCCGTTTTTGCCTGATCGACGGCATTCTGCACGGATTCGAGCCGGACCCGGCGCCCGACCTGCCAATGCGTGTAACTGGCACAGTCCCCGATCGATGCCACTTCCGGCACGGAGGTAAGCATGGTCGGGCCAACAGCAATCCCGTTCTCGATATCGAGACCAGCGGCTTCGGCCAGCTCCGTACAGGGCAGCACCCCGGTTCCCGAAATCACACAATCGGCATCGATCACACTGCCATCCGCGAGATCGGCGCCGGAAGCCAGCCCGCCGGACAGCCGAATGCCCGAGACGCGGGCGTTCAGCCGGATATCCGCCCCAAGAGCCGTCAGATAGCCGAAGAAATAAGCGGAGACCGCGGGCGAAACCGCCCGGGCCATCAGCCGTCCCTCCGCTTCAAGCACAGTCACCTGCTTGCCGAGAACGGCCGCCGTCGCCGCGATTTCGAGGCCGATGAAGCCGCCGCCGATGACCAGCACGGAGCTGGCAGCGTTGAAACCGGCCTTGATCGCCTGGCTGTCCTGATAGGTCCGGAGTTCCAGCACCCCCGGCGCGTCCATATTCGGGATCGGGATGCGGCGGGGG
>TARA_R110002051_G_scaffold60546_9_pt1 | contig 85464 bp, 98 predicted proteins | sample TARA_R110002051 | Tara Oceans TARA_R110002051 (sample SAMEA4397023) | marine metagenome | biome: Polar Biome; feature: [MES] marine water layer (ENVO:01000295) within the mesopelagic zone...; material: water (ENVO:00002006), including particulate matter (ENVO:01000060) such as......
GTGCAGACGATCGCGACGACGACATGGTCGGCACGCTGGCACAGTCGCTCGACGGTCAGAATCGGTCGAACACTCCCCCTGCGCGCCCCGCTCGGGAGCATCATGCGGCGCCCGAGCGAGCTCATTTTGCTCGGGGAGAGCGCGTAGATCGGTTAGTGAGGTGCTGTCGGTGACGCCCGTGGGACAGATTTCACTGCTGAAAGTGCCCGTTGATACGGCTCTGCGACAAGGCGATTGAGCCTGATTTTCCAGTGCTGATTTCCGGCCGACGAACCGGGTTTTTCAGTCCGCTAATCGCCCTGAAAATCCAGCCGGCCAGAGGCGATCAGAGCCAGGGTTCGGCGGTCGCTTTCGCCTCGCTCAGCCGCGGCCTCCAGGGCGTCGCGTGAGCGGCTTGGAGCCATCAGGTGAAGCGCTGACCAGTATCCATCCAAAGCGCCGTCAGCGGCCCGTTCAGGCGTCGCACCGGAGGCTTTTCGTCGGGAGACCTCCACGAATCTCAGCGCGAAATGTTCGATCAGTTGTGTCCTGCGTTCGGGCGTCATCGGCTCGGCCGCAACCGGTCCCAGTTGGGAGATCCACGGGCGTTGCCGTTCGCGTTCGATCATGCTCGCAGCCGCCGAACCCCAGGTGCCGGGATGGCTGTAGGGGCCGTCAGCGATTGCGGTTGCAAACTCAGCATGAGCGGCGGCCCCGCCGAGGTTGTAGAGCATGGTGTCGACATCCTGAGCCTTCTCAGCGCGGTAAACGAGCCCCGCGGCCAGGGCGCGATGGCGTCGCGCAAACTCCGTACTGTCGTACTCAGTCCAAGACCATCCGGGGTTTATCGGCCCGTCGAGGGTCAGAACATCTGTCTGCCTTCGATGGGCGGAGAAGCGACCGCCGGACGGCACGCCGGCAGGCACTCGATCACGTTGGATTGTTGTCATCGAGAGCTCCACGGGCCCAGCGGGTCGAAGTCCGGTAGTCCGCTTCCGCCCATGTCCTTCTCCTGCGCGATGGCGTCGTTGAGGACATCGACTGTGGCCATGTGGGAGCGCAGGCGCATGTAGTAGAGCTCGGAGCCATCTTCGGCGTTGTCAACGGCGATGCGAGCTGATTTTGCGGCAGCTCGTGCGTTGGCTGTCTGCTCGCGTGCTTCGTCGAGGTCTCGCGGCGGTTGCTTCTCGGCCGCTGCGCGCAGGGCAATCTCCTGCTCGATTTCTCGCTCTTCACCCAGCGCGTCCTGCCATTCGCCGACGGCATTTTGAAGGTGTTTGAGTTCGGCGTAATACTGCGGAGAGCCCTCGGTCGCGTTGTTGAATCGCTCGCGCACCGCACGGGAGGCCGCGTGGGCTTCGAGGGTTCTGGCCTGTGCGATCTCCAACGCTGCTGAGCGATCGACCGCCGGGCTGTCAGACAGCTCAATCTCGCTGTCGGCGCGGCTGTGGGGTGCAAACTGGCCGCCTGTGGGGATTCCGGCGGCAACACGATTTTCTACTCTCATATCCCCGATGGGCGCGGCAAGCGCTGTCGGATGCCGCTGCTCGACGACAGGGCTACGCGGCGGCTGGAGTTGCGCCGACTTCGCCGCCCGTGAGGAGTGTGACCAACCGAACTTCTCCGATCTCCAGGTGGAGAAGCATCTGCTTGTGGCCTTCGACGCTGACCAGTGCGCGCACATCATCTTGATCAAGTCGCTGGTGGAATGCGGCAGCGAGAGGCAGGTACTTTCCGGCCAGGTTCTTGATCATTCCGTTGCGGGCCCCGGCGATGTTGTGGTGCAGTCCCACGGCGTTGTCCACCCAGTCGATGAACTTGGCGACGGCGACATAAGGATCTTCGATGGCCTTGACGACCTTTTCCAGGTAGGCGGAGTGCTTCTGTGCGCGGGTGAGGCCGGGGACGGAAATTTCGTTGGTCATCCCCCGGACGATGCTTTCAACGTCAGGCCCGAACGTCATGCGGATGTATTCGAAGCTCGTAACGCGAGCCTCTTCTTCATCATCGGTGGGGATGCCCGCAATTTGTCCGGCGAGTTCGAAGGGGTTGTCTTCGACGGTGTCGTGGAGGATGACGCCGATGACAAGGCTTGGCGAACAGACGCCGTAGCGGTACGCCCTGAGTGCGCCACGCAGCGGATGTTCGATGTAGGGGGTGCGCGGGAGGTCTCCGCGATTAGCTCGCGTCTGGTTGCGATGCAGGTAGGACGCCAAGCTCATTGCAGCGCCGATGTCGGCAAGGTCGTGCTTGGAGGCCGCGGCGGCGGCAAGGATTCCGGGGAACAGCAGCGTGCCATCCATCTGCTTGAGCGGAAGTTGGCTGATGAGCTGCGTGGGTGCGTTCATACCCTGTCTGTGCGCGGCGATCGGGTGACGGCGGCCGTATGTCACCGAACGGTTACTTTTGCCTTTGTCACCGTACGGTGTCACGATGGCGCGCGAGCGAGAGGCGCAGCTCGATTCCTGACCGGGCTGCGCTCCCCGGAGTTAGACCGCTACGGGTGCTTTGATCGCCGGATGGTGTTCATATCCAACGATCTCGAAGTCTTCGAAGGCATAGCCAAACACATCTGCCGGCGCGGCGTTGATCAGCAGTTGCGGCGCGGCGAACGGCTTCCGGGATAGCTGGAGGTCGACCTGTTCGACGTGGTTGTCGTAGATGTGGCAATCCCCACCAGTCCATACAAACTCGCCTACTTCGAGCCCTGTCTGCGCGGCGATCAGATGGGTCAGCAGTGCGTAGCTGGCGATGTTGAATGGTACGCCCAGGAACATGTCGGCGCTTCGCTGGTAGAGCTGGCAGGAGAGTTTGCCGTCAGCGACGTAGAACTGGAACAGCGCATGGCAGGGAGGTAGGGCCATGTTCGGCACGTCGGCTGGGTTCCAGGCTGTGACCATAAGTCGTCGGGAATCGGGGTTGTTGCGGATCTGTTCAATGACTTCGGCGATCTGGTCGATCGGCTCCCCCAAGGGTGTCGGCCACGAACGCCATTGCACACCGTAGACGGGTCCGAGCTCGCCCCGGTCATCGGCCCATTCGTCCCAGATCGTCACGCCCTGTTCGCGAAGCCAGCCGACATTGCTGTCTCCGCGCAGGAACCAGAGAAGTTCCAGGGCGATGGATTTGAAGTGCACCCGCTTGGTGGTGATGAGGGGGAAACCCTCAGCGAGATCGAATCGGAGCTGCCGGCCGAATACGCTGTGGGTGCCGGTTCCGGTGCGGTCGGATTTGTGGGTGCCGTTATCTCGGATGTCGCGGAGGAGATCTTCGTACGGGGTGGCGATTGTCTGCATACCTATGGAAGATGCGGCGAAGGGGTGGGCTCAGGGTTTGAATCCGTGGAAGCCCACGCCCACGCTTAGTCCGATTCGATGAATCGGTCGAGCGGGTCTCCGAGCACGTTGCCGGTTTCGGGGTCAGTGATCTTCGCCCGAGTCAGCACCGTCTGGTAGTCGTCGTTGTAGATTTCGTTGGCCTTGACCGTGCCCTTGACCTTGACGGTGGAGCCCTCTTCGTAGTCTTTGATGCCGGAGGCAAACCAGGTGATCAGGTGCCCGTCTTTGCCGCGGAGCTTCACCAGGGTCGTGTAGGTGTTGTAGTGAACTCCAGGGAAGGTGTTTGTGGAGATGACGGTTGCGTCGAGATCCTCAATCTTTTCCTTGGGAGCTGCGAGGTAGGCGCGCACCTTCTGGCTTTCGCGCAGCGCCCTTGCCGCTTCGGCTTCGGCGCGTAGCCGCTCGTATTCAATGGCACTGATGGCCGATACTGCCAGGGGCACATGTTTGGCTTTGACGATGCGTCGCTCGCCACCGATGACGGTGCGGAGGTTGCTCAGGTAGTCGCTGTCTTCGTCTTCGGGGATCTCGCTGACCCATTTCAGGATCTCTTGAGCTCGTGCGACTCGTTCGGGTGTTTCGAGTTGGGACAGTTCTTCGAAGCCGAGCAGTACCGTGTCAGCCGTAGCTGGATCTTTGGAGGTCGCGGCGTTGCGTGAGGTGAACTCCTGGCCGTCGGCTGATGCGGCGAGGGCGGCGACGATGAGCTCCTGTGCATCGAATACGCGCGAGGATGGGCTTGGCGACCAGTCGGGGTCGTCAGGTTGTTCGAATTCGTCCAGCTCGATGGGGCGCTCCAACGCCCACAGCCCTTCGGGTTTGATTCCCAGGAATGCGGAGAGGCAGCTTTTGCCCACCTGCATGTCTCCCTCGGTTTCGGAGTGGAGGGTGTACACGGATTCGCGTCGGCGGTTCTTTCCGCAATGGTCACAGCGCACGTCGGTGACTTCGGGGGCGTTCTCACCGAAGCTCAGGATGTGACCATCGGCGGTGCGCTGATGCGCGCCGGTGAATGTCCAGCCTTCGAATCCCAACTGGGGTTCGTTCAACGTCATCCGTGTGAATTCATAGTCGATGCCGTCGACCTCTTTGGTGACGGGCTCTGACTCGACGGTGAAGCGCGCCTCGACACCAGCACGTTCAAGTCGCTTATTGGCCTTCTCAATCTTCGACATGACGAGGTGCACATTCTCGTACGGGATGTCGTAGGACAGAACGGGGCTTGCTGATTCTTCTGCGGGCTCGACGGACAGCTCGATGCTCGCCTCTTGGCGTTCATGGGCGGCAAATTCGCCACCGGTAGGTCGTCCGCGTTCCACTCGCAAAATCGTACCTGTCATTAGCTGCGGACCCCTTTCACTAGCTTGCCCTGCTCCCAAAACTCTTCGTCTCCGTTTGAGCGGATGCGGGCTGGCCCGTACTCGCGCGGTCGGTGTAGCTCCCCGTCGATCCACCATTCGGTGTGTCCGGAGCTGTAGACGACTGCGGGGTTGCCGCCTCCGCGGTGGAGCTTGCCGTCGCTGAGGTAGATCGAGCTGCCGTCTGGGTGGATGACGGCTGGCTTATCGCCGTCGCGATGCTGCGAACCGTAGCGATACCATTCCCGTTCACCGGTCGATGAGATGTTCGCTGGTTGGTCATCTTCGCGGTGCAAGACCCCTTCGCAGAACCATTGTTCGGTTCCGTCGGCGAGGATCACTGCCGGGCCGTCATCGCGATGCGGTTCGCCGCTGAGCATGTAGGTGGTGCTGCCCAGGCTGTAGTCGGTGACTACCTGGTCGTATCCGCCGGTGGGGTGGATCTGGCCAGGGGCCCAGGCTGCTGCGGCGTCGAGGGCAATGTCTGCTTCAGTGCGGGTATTGCCGCTGAACTGCCCGCCGTCGGGCGTGCCCGGCTGCACCCGGGTTACGGCGTTCACACAAATTCCAGCTCGGTGGCGCTGACGACGGTGATGGTGAGCTCGCCGGCTGCACGGGAGCCCGCGGTGAGTCCGTCGCGGGTTTCGCGGTCGAGCTCCATGCTGTCCCAGAAGCCGGAGCCGTGGCCGTTGCGGGTCAGCCAGAAGTCGTGGGCGAGGCGACCTTCGACACCTGATTCGTCGACGCCGTAGCCTTTGGTTGCGCGCGCCTTGTCTACGTGTTCGCGGTTCTCGACGAGGAACTTGTGGAGGTCGGCGCGAGCTCGTTCGCGGGATTCGGGGGTGAAGTTGCTGATGTCGAAGTTCTCGTCGAGTTCGCGGCCTTCGTCGTCGGAGTCGTCAGTGGTCGACCAGATGGCGGCTACGAGGTAGTTGTCGCTGAGGGTTTTGAAGTCGTCGTCGGTGAATCCCGATGCGGCATTGACTGACTCGGTGAAGGTGCTGTCGAGGTAGTCGTGACGTTCGACGTCAACATATTCGCCGAACTGGAGGCCCTGGGGTGCTAGGGCTACGGTGGATTCTCCGCGGTTGTGCTCTGCGAACTGGCCTCCGGTGGGGATTCCGGCTGATACTCGATTGATCGTGGTTGTCATACCCAATACGAGTGCGGCAACTCCCCTGCGGTGTCACATCGGGGTCTAGCGCCCGACGAGCTTGCGGAGCATCTGCGTGAAGCCGCTGCGCTTTGCGGTCGTCGGTGAGGCCGTGGGAGCCGCCGTCGGAGGTGTGGGTGGCGGGCCTAGGGCTGGTGCTGGTGGCCGAGGTGCTTTCGGCGCCGGTGCGATGATTCGAGCGTAGAGTCCGTCTCGATGGGCGGATTCTTTGACTTCCAATTTCTGCTGCCGATTGTGGCGCACTTTGGCCACGGTCGCCTCGGACATCGTCTTGGGGTAGAGGTAGCCGATGGGGGCTCCGGCGACTTCGACACGCAACCGCTCACCTTCGTCGATGACTTTGCAGCGGTGGGTGCCTGGGCCGAGCTCGGTCAATGCCGGTTGATGGTCTGTTGTCCTCTGGATGTTGATGCGTTCTTCTCTGGGGACGAACACCCAGTCGGCGGGGACGAGTACGTCTGCTCCTCCGTCTCGGTAGGTGACGGTGGTGTCGTATTGCCCGCCGACTGAGTCCATCCATTTGGTGATCTTCTGTGCTCTGGCGGCGGAGACATATCCGATCTGTGCGCCGCCGACATGGACACCGACCGCATTCTTGTCGCTGCGGTTGTTGGGTTCTCTGATCAGTCGTGCGGCGACAGTCATCCCGTCGAGGCCCGATCGGGCTATCGTCGAGCCGAAGTATTCGTTTCCCACTACATGCAGTGCCTCTGTGCCTGACATCCGACAGCCCTTCTCTCAAGGCGACTATAAATCAGTTCGAGCGCGGTGCGCTGAAGGCTGAGCGTGTGGTGCACGCCCAGCCTCGGCATCTAGCGGTTGCGCAGGCTGATGCTGTCTTCGCTCCGCCAACGCGATGCGAACTGTCCGCCTGCCGGCACGCCTTTTTGGACACGTCCGGCGCCACCGCGGGCGCTTGCGGGCTGGGCGTGGAAGGTATCGCCCTTGGGGTCTTTCCACGGCTTCGTCTGGAACGGGGCTGTGGCGGCGCCGATGGGGCCGAAGCCGTCGGCGACGTAGTTGTGATCGGTGACGAAGTTCTCTTGCCTGCCCTCCTCGGCGTATTCGTCATCGTTGGTGATGGTTCCGCCGGTGCCGCGAGTCCAACGCATCTGCTCGATGTCCTTCATCAGTGCGCTGAGGATGCCTGAGTTGCGGGCCTCTTCGATGACGCGACGATCTTGGGGGGTCGCGTAGGTGACACTCGAATGTTCGCGATCGAAGGTGATCGACACGCTCCGGCCGGCGAATTGCAGTGTCCGGTTGTTGGAGAAGTTCATGTCGGCTCTGACTACGCGGCGCGGCTTCTCGTTGCCGTAACGGATGTCCAGTCGGTAATCCACGAGCTCCAGGACCTCGTCGCTGATTCGCGGAGCTTTCGATCCCCAGTTGCGGTTACGGTTGCGTTCATGTTCGTCGTTGATGAACTTGTCTACAGCCTTCGTGTACGCATCTCGATCTCGCTTTTCTTTCGGTGTCAGTCCCTTCCACACCGTTTGGGTCAGCTCGAAGACCTGCTCTTTGACGGCGAGGTCAGCAGCTTGGACGGAGGCGCGAACGCGAGCGAATTCTGCGGTGGGGAGCTTGAACTGGCCGCGTTCCCATTCCCAGTGCCCCACTACTCGGAGTCCCGCGTTGCGAGGTCGAGCGCGAGCATGATCTGCTGCCGGGTGGGGATCTCCGACCAAGCAGTGCCCGATGGTCGCGCCATGACGGGATATTCGGTGTGGCGAAGCACGGCCTGCCAGAGTGTGTGGGCTGCGCGCGGTGCGAGGACCAGGGCGTAGGCATGCTCCCAGGTGTTTTCGTTCGGTTCGGTGGCTACGGCGACGAGGCGTGCACGAGCTTCGGTCGAGAGTGGGTTGCCCAGGGCGTTGCGTGCACGGAACAGTGAGCGGTCGAGGCGCTTCTGCTCATGTTCGGACAACGCGGGTGTGAGGCTGAGTGCGGCCTCTGGTCGGTTGAGGGAGCGGAACTGGCCGCCGGCTGGATGTCCAGCGCTGATGCGAGGGATGTCGGTCATGGCCTTTAGGTGCGCGGCACCCGCCAGAATCTACGCGGGGGTGAGTCCGACGATGCGTGTGAGGTCTGAATTCCAGTAGCAGGTCTGCATGACGATTTGGGTTCCGACTGCTTTGGCGGGCGCCGCTGACGAACCGGTTTTGACATCCATTGACGTCGTCACCCGGTAGGTTCCCGACATTACGCCGCTGAAAGTCACCAGGTCGCCCTCTTTGAGTTTCAGCGCTGTGTCGTCGTTGTAGTTGTGAGCGGTGACAAACGTCATGCCCAGAGAGGCAAAAGAGATCGCGACTTGGCCGCCGGCGTCGACTGCGGCTTGCATGGCGACTTGGTTGCTGGATACGGCGGTCTGGCCGACGTGGACGCGGTATGTGGCGGGCCCGGCTGGGGTTGAGGGCTTCGCTGGGGTCGGTGCAGTGGTGGCTGGAGCTTTGGGGGTTGAGGCGGCAGGAGCCTTTTCGCTCGTGGATGCAGCAGGCGTTCGTGGTGTTGCGGCTGAGGTCTGTCCGTCAGCGTTGTCCTTTGGGAGTTCGTCAGCGGCTTCGGAGTCGGAGACAACGTCGTCGAGTTCAGTATCTGGCGCATACCCTAGCGACACGGCAGCCGTTTCGGTGTAGTCGCTGAGCTCTGCGGTGGCGTCTATAGCGTTGGCGATCAGCGGGTTGAGGTCGTCGCACAAGCGATGTACTTCGTCGGCGGTAGCGGCGATCTCCCACGGGAGGACGCTGGGGTCGGCGATCAGTGCCGCGTGGTCATCCGCCAGCTTACTCGCGGCGATTTCCAGCGCTTCGCGTTCGGCGCGGGTGTCATCGAGATCCTGGATCTCTGTGTCTGAGCCCTGCTCTTCGAGGGTTTCTGCGAGAACAATCTGCTTCGTGAGGTCTGCGACGGCGGAGGTGGCGTTGAGCTGCTGCGCTGAGCATTCTGCGGCCGCTTCGGAGTAGGAGGTAGAGGTGCTGTCGTAGGCGGCACTAATCGCTTGAACTCCGGCGAAACCTCCGGCGGATAGCGCTACTACGGCTGCCGCGGCAACTACTTTGTAGGAACGCTGTTCGAGTATCCGCCTGATGATTTCCATTGGTCGCACTCCTCCAGGCGTTCCGTCTCTGACCTCGCGGTCAGTTGATGAAAAGTCTAATTGGCGGGGAGACGATGTCGCCTGCCCCCGTTCGGGTCAGTAGGGTGCTGGGGATTCCAACGCCCTACTGCCTATATGCGCGGCATCGCCACGGAAGCTCTGTCTGTTTAGGGCACCTAGTTGCCGGCGGTGGCCGGGTTAGAGGTTGTTGATCAGCGTGGTACTGGCGAGTACGAACAGCACTGGGATTGCGGCCGCGAAGGCTGTGCGTAGCGCCTCGGCGACGTGATGTGAACGCGGAGGTCTGCTGTCTGCCACGGATCTAGAACTGCTCGATGAGTTCAACGATGTTGGCGCAGTCCGATACCGGATCAGTGGTGTTTGTCGAGTAGCTGTGGTTTCCGAGAGTTTCGTTGCTGGTCCAGAAATAGCTGCCGTTCTCGGTCTTGGCGACCAGGAGGTAGCAGGAGCCGGTCTCGTCGGTGCCGATCCTGATGGGGGTTTCGCCGTGGGTGAGTTCGCTGTCAGGCGCACCGGCAGTGTCGAAGTAACGACCATCTGCGCTGTCGTTCTTAGCCTGCTTCTCGGCTTCACGTACGGCGCTGATGGCCGACTCGGATCGGGCGTTGGATTCGGCGCGTTCGACGGCGGTTACGGCGATGGAGGTGACTATGCCGAAGGTGAAGATGAAGCCACTGCCGAAGAAGATGATGGCAAAGACCCAGCCGGACTTGGTGGAAGGATTTTTGTTAGTCATATGTGAGCTTGAATCCGTCATGGGATCTCCCTGAGTGTTGGGGTGAAAGTGCTTACCTCGCCCCTATGCGAGGTCCGCGTGATCGGGTCGGAAACGAGAAAAGGCCGCTCAACCCCAGGGGGAGAGCGGCCTTTTGGCTTCGAGTCAGTCTTCGAGCTCTGAGATCACCTCGGCGATGTCAATGCGCCGATCAGTGACGGCACTCCCCCGAAATATCAGTGGCCGCCCACCTCGAAGGATGAACGGCCACTGATGGGAGTCTGCTCTAGCGGTTGTCGCGTTTGAACTTCGCTGCGGCCTTCTGCTTGATCAGCTCTTCGATCTCTTCGACGGTCTGGCCGCGCTTGCGAGCCAGCGCCTCGTAGATGATCTGTTGGGTTGCCTCGTCCTGGTGGTCGGACATCGACTTTTCGCGTCCCGAAATGTCTTGACCGCGGTTGTACTCCTGGCGCCAGAGCAGGTTGCTGAGGTGTTCGACGGCGCGCAGTTCTGCGCCACGTTCGGTCTTGAACTCGCTGCCGCGATACTGAACGGATCCGTCTGGGCGGTAGAGGGGTGCTTCGCGAAGTACCGAGCCGTCTTCGGCGAAGATTCCCTTGATGCGCTTCTGCTCGTCGCGGGCTGCCTTCTCCTCTTCGCGCTGCTTGCGGGCGGCGGTGACTTCGGGACGTTCGAACGGGTTGGGGCGTGGGTTGCGCTTGTCGACTACGGGCGCGCTCGGGTAGCAGACGGTGCATGCTCCGTCGCCGGCGCGTTCAACGATCTCTTCTTCGCTCTTTCCCGATTCGTCGGTGAGCCAGTAGAAGCTGGTGCGGTAGTTGCAGCTTGAGCAGTTTGTGCTGCTGTGAACATGTCCGCCAGCGGATGAGCTGACGAGGAAGAAGCGGCTCCAGCGCCCTCGGCGTTCGTATTCGGCGTCAATGGGGTCGACCTTCTCGCGTTGAATCTCTGCGATTTTGGCCTGTGCGATTTCGATGCGCGCTTGTGCGTCTGCGATCTTCTTCTCGGCGTCGTCAAAACGCCACGATCCGTAGCCTTTGTGGGGGCGGGCGAGGAAGTCTTCGGCTTCGCGAATGAAGTCTTGGTCTTTCCAGAGTGGTCCGCTGAGTGCGTAGATTTCGTAGTGATGCTCAGCGAGTTCGCTGTCGATCGCGGGCGGTTCCATGTTGGCGAATCGGTTGTCGAGCGTGATTGTCGATTCGTCTCGCGAGTGGGCGGCGAACTCGCCACCTTCGGGGCGTCCAGCGGCTTGGCGTTTGTGGTTGCTCATGTAAATACATGTGCGCGGCGTTTGCACGGCCGGGCACAATCGGTGCCGCAGGTCTCCCCCGCGGCACCGATTGGCTTTAGCGGCTGACGGTGGAGATGACCGATGAGATGAAGGCGTTGACTTCGGCCACGTTCTTCCCGAAGGGCTGTCCGGGTCGTGCGGCTGCTTCGGCTGCGACAATTGGCCAGTCGAGTGCTGCGGTCATGCGCAATGCAGCGGCCTCCATGACTGCTTCTGGGCTCTTGTTGCTGCGGCTGTCGAACTCGTTGGTCGCTTCGGCTTCGGTGGCCACCCAGGCGTCGAGCAGGCGCTTGGTGAAGGTTTTGAAGCCGGCGGCGTCTGTGTCTTCATCGGCGAGGCGGATGGTGCGAAGCGTCATCGACATGGTGTCGCGGCTCGGGCGGGGCGCTGCTGAGACTGCGGCGAGTGCAAGCGTCTGCGCGACGCGGGCGGGCTTGGATACGAGTGCCTGAAGTTCCTCGGCACTGTAGTCATCCCAGAGGTCGAGCAGGCGCTGGTCGATTGCGAGCTGTTCTTCGCTTTCGACCTCCATGATGAAGGCCAGGAGGGCTGCTGCGGAGTTGCGAGCGGAGTCGATGTTGAGTTCGAGCTCTTCTCCGTCTTCGCCGAGTTCGAATCGGCTTGCGACTGCTTCGCGAATCCACTCACGGTCCATGAAGTCTTCGGGGCGGACGGCGGCGGGAAGGGCGAAGGCGGTCAGCAGTGCGTCTGCGACGATGCGGAGTCGACCTGATGAGCGACGTCCTGATGCAGCTTCGGTGAAGTCGTCCTCGATGGCTTGGAGTTCTTCTGCGCGTGCGATTGAGGCTGCGGGGTCGAGGTCGTCCTCTACGCCGGCGAGGTGGAACGTTGCGTCTGCGTAGGAGACTTTCGACGATTCGTCGGTGAGGTCGAGGATGGGGTCGACTTCGATGTTGCGGTTTGTGTGGAGGCGAATGTCGCGAAGGGCGGACTGTACGCCGGCCTTGGACAGTGCTCGCGCCCATCCGCATGCGCTTTCGCCGGAGGCTGAGCGGTGGAGGTCGTATCCGCCGTCGGTCTCCTGAAGGGCTTTGCGTTCGATGAGGTCGCTGAGGCGGGTTGCGAGGTCTTCGCGAAGCTGGGCGTTGATGCCTGCTTGCGAGTATGCGACCTGGCGGGTTACTCCGGTGCTGAGGATCGCTGCTGCGATTTCCCAGCGGGCTTGGGTCTCTGCCATTTGACCACGGATGGCCTTGATGGAGAGAGTCTGGACGGTGGCGTCTGCGAGCTCAGTGCTCGTCTCGTTTAGTGTGTTCACGGACGCTATGTCCGCGGGCACCAAACAAAATCACCGGCGTTTTCCGAAATCACCCCTACTGTGGGGTGAAATTCTTAAAACATTGCTCTGACCTGCATTTTTCTTGTCCTCCTTTACGGGGACTGACCGGGGTACAAACGCTGTCTGTACCCCGGAATCCACTAGATCAGTGCAGCCGCAGCGCGAGCGTCAATGTCAGCCGCGTTTGTCGAAGCCTTCTTCAGGAAGTCAGCGGGGATCGTGCATTCCACCGGAATCACTCGACCCGAGAGATCCGAGTACAGCCACACAGAGCCACGCAAGACCTCGCGGGTGCGGGGATCCTTCAGAGCCTTCATCGACGCCCAGTTCGGCGCCGCGAAGTCATCCATGCCGTAACTGTCAGTCGTACCCGCAGCAGTGATTCGCGACATGCGCTCATCAGTGGCCTCGATACCGAACAGCTCAAGAGCCGCGCGAGCCTCAACAGGATCACCGATCGGACCGACGAAGCCGCGGCTGATGAAACCCTGAAGTCCCGCACGAACCGCACCGGAAATGTCCTGCGAGAACAAGATCGGCAGCACACGCTGCGAACGAGCCAGACGCCCCAAACGCTCAACCTCTTTCGGGTCAGCGTTCAAGATCGTCCATGCCTCGTCCTGCATGATCACACCGTCGCGGTTTGTCAAAGCCGTAGCCGAGCCGAACAGCATCATCCGCACCAGGCTCAGGGACACACGCTGGCTGATGTCCAGATGCTCAGGTGCCGTCCCTGGAGTGGGGAGGTTCAGGTGGCTGCGTCCGACCTTGATCAGCGTGATGCCATCGCGGATGCGCAGTCCCTCAGTGCCGGGGTTGAACCCGACCATCGCACGGAACTGCGGCGAAGCATTAGCCAAGTCGATGACGCGCTTCACCATTTCGTGCGGCGCGCGGCCTGCCTCAGCGGCGATCTGAAGAGCCTGACCGATGCACTTCGCACCCTGAGCGACACCGAAGTTCAAAGCCGCGATCAACGGCACCTCGTAGTTCAGCTTCTCGCTACCGAACGGGTTGACGGTCAGCAACATCGACGCCGCCATCTCCACACCGTCCTCGACAGTGATTGCGAAGCGCAGCGGGTCGAGCACACCATCGGCGCTCAGCAGGCTGTCCAAGCTTGCAACCTGGCCACCAGAAGCCTGAACCGCCTCATCATGCGATGAGCCCGTCTTAGGGTCGATGATGACTACTGGGCGGCCCATACGTGCGTACTGGTCAGCGAGCCAGAGCATCATCATGCTCTTACCCGCACCCGAAGCCGCAGCGACGACACAGAGCGGGTACGTGTCCTCCTTAGCGATTGCAGTCGGGCTCAGAAGTGCAGGCTGACGATCACCTTCGGTGAAGCCCACCAAGGCGCCCTCGCGATCGCCTACGGTGCTGAGACCGGGAAGCCCCGAGTAGGCAACAGCCGGCACCGGCAGGTCGTGGAGGTTGGGGTTCGCTCGCACCATCGAGCACAGCATCGTCTCGGCCCATGCCTGCTGCTGACGGAACAGCATCGAGTGCAACGTGATCTGGCCGTTAGATACGGTCGTCATGTCCGGCACGTAGCCGTCGAAAGCCACAAGAATCGAAGTGTCGACAAGCGTCGTCGGGCCGCCACCGGCGGAGTAGATCTCCTCGACAGCACCGAGTTCGCTGAGCTTAGTGTCGAGCTCCGCGCGATCCATCTTGCCCTCTTTGTGCCGGGCATTCAGATCATCGGTGTATCCCTTGCGCTGGCGACGCAACTCCTCGCGAGTGATCTTCGCGGGTTCGACCAGGCTGCGAACAGACACCATTGCCGCCCCCGACTGAATCAGAGGCACAACCCACTTAGCAGAGGTCTCTTTGGCGTTGACATACGGCAGGTCAAAGTCCTGCACCGAGGCAAAGGTAAGGGTGTGGGCGCCGTCAATGGCAGGCCACGTCGCGCATTGATCGGCACCGAGGCTTTCGGCCACCTGCGTAGCCTGAGCTGAACTGAAGATGTGAAGGTGGTCGGAGTGGAACAGCGCCGGAGTGTCTGGCGACGTGCCGTGATTCCACCAGCCATTAGCTAGACGGATGTCTGCTGCGGTTGCCTCCGATAGGCCAGCGCGGCGAAGCGCTTCATCGACCTCACGGAAGTCGCGGTCATAGTCAGACATCGGTGTACCGCCGGAAACGAAGGTCTCAGCCACAGAGTTGATCGCTGACGACAGGGTTCCGGAGCCGACGGAAGCCTGGAGCTTCACGCCGAACAGCAGCACTCGCGAGTCCACCACCGTCGACGGAAACTGCTCGCGCAGGTACGTGTCGATCGGGCCGGGCGTAGGGCGAAACAGCGTTGGGATGTTGACGAGCAACGTGTGGGTTTCGCGATAGGCATTGCGAGTCAGAGCCCGACGGCTGCCGCGAACATTCGTCAGCGCTGAAACCTCCTCATAGGCGAGGTCCAGGGGCACGCCAGCCATCATTGCGCGCTCACCGGTCTTGGCCTCAGCAACCGGAGCCATAGGCACCCGACGATAGAGCCAGACTGACCCGTCAATGCTGATCAGTCGGCCATCCGTAAGTCGGCCAGCGACCATAGTCGGCCAGTCGGGGGTCTTCTGTTGAGCTGCCTTTGCCATTATTCGTCGCCTTCGATGCTGTCGGGACCGCCCGTAGCGGCGGGTTCTGGAGTGTCACTGTCCGAGGTGTCCTCGTCTGAGGTGCCTTCGTCGGTGGAAACCTCGGCGGAAGTACCTACGGTGCGTCCGGTCAACGCATTGATCTGAGGTGTAAGCGTCGGGCCAGAGCCTGGACCACCCCACGCGACGACGAACGGTGCAGCGCCGCCGGCGTTGGACACCAGCAGGTCGAGCGTGATGGTCGGAAGCTTTTCGCCAGACTTGGGCTCGCGCGTGCCCTCCCACTGAACGGTGAGGGTGACTTGGACGATCATCTTCGAGGTCTTGGAGGGCTGTGCGCCAGCGTCCGCACCCTCGTCAGGCAGGTAGGCGGCGCGGGTGATCGCCACTGACTGTGACGCGACGTTGGAAAGTGGAACGTAGGTGTGATCTCCGTTGTCGTCCTGAACTGCCAGACGCAGAGCGTTTGGCTCTCCCCCGGTGTAGACCTTCGCCCATGCCGAAACCGCATCAGTGACTGAGTTTGGCGGTGTCGCCGTGCTCAGGCCAAACCACGGTGCCGAGCCGGAAACGCTGCCGCCATCGGCCGACGGCGCGTTGGGAATAATTGAGGGGCTGCTCATTACGTGAGCGCCAGTGGCGGGATCAATGGCTACGGCGACATCGGCGCTGTAGGTGACTCCGGTTCCGTCAACGACGGTGAAGTGATGGGTCTCGATGTCGAAATCGGGGACGGGGTTCTTCTTTGACTCGGCGTCGGTCTGAACGGGCTTGACCACGAGGTCAGCGCCATCCCAGGACACAAGGCGACCACCGGCAGGCAGCGGCGAGATCTCCTCAGCGAGCCAATCCTCCACAGCGATGATCGCCGCGGCTTTGGCCTCGCTGTTCGCCACGTACTGTGCCGAAGCTTCGACCTGACCGGTGCCGATTTGTCCGAACGTCAATACGTTGGTCACAAGAGAGATCGGCAGCAGAACGATGGTCGCGATGATGAACCGGCGGTAGAACCGTTGGCGCTTGGAGCGGTCAATTGCCGCGACGGTGTTGACGCGAGGCACCTCTTCGGCGTTATCAAGCCAGTTGCTTGTCGCGGCGGTGTTTTTCTTAGCCATCGGTGTGAGGCTCCTGTTCTAGTTCGTTGCCGTCCCTATGCGGGAGCGCAGTGCTCGGCTGGGGTTATCGGTTGGCGAGAGAGACGGCAGCGTCGATGTCTGCACGGACAGCCCCGGTGTCTCCCTCGTGCAGTGCGCGCACCAGCGCGATAGCGGCCTTCGCGTCTGACGATGGCGCTTCGCCAGCTACAACCCCGAGCTCGGCAAACACACGCCAGACGCTTCGCAGACGCGCACGGCCAAGAGCTGCGGCATGGATGCCGGCTTCGAGCACGTCAGCGTCGATGATCGACAGCGCATCGACTGCGGACTGAATGCTCTTTGCACCACCGGAGAGCACTGCATACGCAATCTCGTCGGCGGAACCGGACGTGCCTACGACAGTGGCCAGAAGCCCCTTCGTCAGCGCATCCGCCTGGTGAATCTCCAAGGTCTTGCGAGCAGTACGCATGATCAACGCTCGCTGCCGACCGGCGTCGGCGCCCTTGCGGCGTGCAGGCTTTGGTCGCGCCGCAGGCTCTTCAGCCGACTCGATCAGCGGTTCGACCGTGGTGTAAACGGGAAGCTCAGGCGCTGGCTCGGGAGCTGTGTGCAGCGTCGGAGGTGCATAGAGCGGCGGCGGCTGCTGGGCGGGGAATGGGGGCTCTGCGTCGTACGTCACGGGGGGATGCTCCTGGGTCTGTAGAGGTCATCCATTGGATATGCGGCGAAACGATGACGGATCGCAACGATGCGTCAACATCCCCCACCCGGTTGCGGCGCTCCCGCATAGGGAGGATGTGACTGACTCCCCGAGAACTCAACGTGCCCGTTCGACCCTTGCCGCCGCGGTACGAATCGCGACGGGACTTCCCCATGCGCTGCCGCGTCCGGGTCAGCTCGCGCTCGTAGATGACCTCACGGCCGCCGCAGAACTCGGTGGCGGGCAGATGGCAGGAATTGCACCGACAGGTGTGGGAAAGTCCCTCAGCGCGCTGTCGCAAGCAGCAGTCGGCGCGGTCGACTACGACGAACGCTGGATTATCTCAACCGAGTCGATTGCGCTCCAATCCCAGTACGTCGATAAAGACGGCCCCGTGATCGCGGCTGCCGCCAAGGAAGCCCTCGGTCGCGAGGTCGTTGTCGAAGTCCATAAGGGATTCAGCAACTACACCTGCGCCGTCAAAGCACGTCAGACCGCTGTCGCCCTCGGTGTGGAGATGCGCGCATCCGAATCCAAGATCATCAATGTCGCTGAACGTGTCGCCCGGGCGAAGCTCAAGGGCAAAGTCGATGTCGATGGCTTCTCAATGGATGCACCAAGCGTTCAGAAGCTGACCGCCTGGGCTTTGGCTCAGCACACTGACACTGAGATTCCGGGCGACCGCGGTTCGTACACCGGCCAGCACACCGACCTCGAATGGTCCGCTGTGTCAGTATCCACCCAAGAATGCTTCGGTGATGCCTGCGCGCTGGCTGCTATCTGCAAGCCGCTCGCGGCACGTCAACGCACCGCCGACGCCGACATCGTAATCACTAATCATTCAATGCTCGCCGTTCAGGCCAGCACTGGAACCCCGGTGATCATCGGCTCGAACAAGCTCGGAGCTTTCCACGGCATCATCGTCGATGAAGCCCACGCACTGCCTTCCGTTGTCCGTTCTCAGGGCCAGGCCCAGATCAGCGGCCGACGTGTCAGCTCCATCGCCCGGAAGGTTGCCGGGGTCTGCGACGATCGCGACCCACAGGTGAGCAAGTGGCTGATGGATGGCAAGGCTCTCAGCAGCTACGTCGACGATGAGATCACGTACGCCATCGGTCGCGCGCAGACCCCAACAGTCAAGATCCCCGAAGATGCCGACCCGTTGGCTCAGAGTGGCGAGCCGCTGACCGAATGGCTGCGTCGGGGCTCGAAGTTTGTTCAGACCGCCACTGCGAAGAACGGCGACATGGGTGTCGTCATCCGTGGCCGCCGCGTGGTTTCAGAAATCGACAACGCTGTGCGTGACGTCGAGAGCGTTCGCCAGCATTGGGTTGGCACCGCACGGTGGCTTGAACCTGCCGCGAAGCAGACGGCAGCCGAATCGGCGCAGCGTCGCGAATGGGCTTCAGCACAGTCCGCGCCGGTACAGGTCGGCTCGATGATCAATCGCAACCTCTGGAATGAGGTGACGAAGAATGAAGCGGATGAGGAGGTGGCGCGTCCGCTGATTGTCGCTACGATCTCCGCAACTCTGCCTCCGGGTTTTGCGCGCGATGTCGGGCTGCGCGGCGCGACTCGCGATTACGAATCGCCATTCGATGCTGCGTATGCAGATTCGATGCTGTTCATCCCCCGCGCTGCCGATGCTGAGGACGTCGACGCACTGACCCGACCTAACCGTTGGGGTGGCAAGCCCGGCTTCAACACTCAGGCTCATGCCGAATGGGCGACGAAGCACATGATCCGCCTTGTCGATGCCAACCGTGGGTCGGCGCTGGTGTTGAGCTCCACGGTCTCGGCGGGCAAGGCGTACGCTGCGGCGCTGCGACGGGCAGCTCGCGGCCGTTGGAATGTCTACTCACAGTGGGACGGCGAGAACGTTCGTGTTGTCACAGGACGCTGGCGTGAAGATCGCGCAGCGGTCATGGTCGGCACCCGGTCGCTGATGACCGGTGTCGATGCTCCGGGTGAGACGAACTCGTTGGTCATTGTCGATCGTGCTCCACGCTCGGCCTCGAACCCCGTAGACGATGCCCGCGTAGAAATGTTGACCGAGGCTTTCGACGGCGACAAGTGGGCTGCTGACCGGATGGTCTATGTCTCTGACGCGACCTTGCTTCTGGAGCAGGCCGCTGGACGCCTGATCAGGAGCATGAGCGATTCAGGCATGGTCGCAGTCCTCGACCCCCGCATGCTCAACTCCGGCCCGTTCTCGTACCAGAAGCCTGTCCGTGACGCCTATTTGAAGGCTCTGGGCCGGTTCAAGAACAAGACCGCCTACATCGCCGATGCCGAAAACTTCTTGGCCGCCCGCAAAGCCGGCAAGTAGAACAGCCGACGGGGATCATCGCGCATAGGTTCAGCATGGACTACCCCTTGATCTGCAAAGCCCCCTTGTTGGACATCAGTAGTTTCGTCGAACACATTGTGGCTGAAACTGTCAACATGACTGCGTGGGCGATGATCGTCGCCGTGACGATACTCGGCATCGTCCTGGCTATGCGCACGGTCGGTATGAACGCCGTACTCACCGACGAGGAGAAGCTGGAAATGCCTCGGGCACACGCGATTGTGATTGAACGTCGATGGACGCCAACAGTGGTGCTGCTGATGGCTTCCATCACCTTGTTGACCAATGTCGCCGTGTACCTACTCGTGATCGGGGTGAACTGATGGCTTCGAAAACCCCTGAACGAATCACTGCGAAGTTCATGCAGGAACGCCTGCGCAGACACTACATCGCACCCGGCGACCTCCCCGGCGGCGTCTACCTGCCCGAAGTCACGATGGGATCTGCCGGCGGAGGCCGCGCAGATGGCCTGTACGTCGGCTTTACCTCCACTCGCGGACACAGGCTCGTCGGACATGAAATTAAGGTCACACGCGCCGACTGGCTGCATGAGCTTGATCAGCCGGAGAAGGCTGAGGTGTGGGCAAGCCAATGCCACGCCTGGTACATCGTCGCTCCCGACACGAAGATGGTCCGCCCCGAGGAGCTGCCGGAAGGTTGGGGCCTGATGGTTTTGAATTCCCGGACGGCCACCCGGATGGATGTCGTCGTCAAAGCCGCTGTCCATGCAGACCGCACACCCTCCTGGACTGCGATGCACTCCATCGTCAAGCGCCAGGACACCCTTCGCGCTCAAGCCATCGCCTCCGCTCGGGCGAAAGCTCGCGATGACGCAAAAGATGCGATGGAAGTCGAGCTCGGCAAAAGACTGGCCAATGGTGGCTCGTCCACCGACTTCCAAGCGCGGTACGAAGCAAACGAGGCGCTGCTGGCCGACATCGCGAAGGCGCTGGGAGTCCGAGGCATTTCACACCGCGGATACGGCTGGAACGACTTTATTTCTGTACCGGAAATCGACGCGGCCTTTGGGCGCTATGTCCTGGCAGATCGCGACATCGACAAGGCTTTGCTCAGACGTGCGAGGACGTTGAGAAACATGCGGATGGAGTTCGACAACGCTGCGAACGAACTGCGACGTATCGAGGAGACAGTCAGCGATGCCTCCTCCGAAGCCTGATTTGTTCAGATGAGGTCTTTGCCGCGCATAGGTATTTTGTAGCGCTGGCACGGCATGGCCACCTCGCACGTCGTACTCGACCTGTAGGGTCGAACCGTGGAGATCATCATGCCTAACGCACGCCGTATTGCCCCCGTCGCAGCTCTTGCTGTGCTGACCGCCTTGACTCTGAGTGCCTGCGGCGCATCTGCGGTCACGACTGAGGGTGGCGGCCTGAGCGTCACCGTTGAAAAGACTGGTGAAGTGGCGATCCCCGCCGAGTTCCTGGAGTCCTACCCGACCGAGGGAAGTGCCTGCGTTCTGGACATCACCATCGAGAACACCAGCGATGACTTCATCGAAATCCTGTCCACCTCGATCTCAAGCGAGTCGATGGGCACCGTCGGTATCGGAAATCTCGAAGAGATGCCTGGCTACGGATCGTTCTATGACGTGCTCGATGATCGCGATGGCCTGGAAAGCGGCGAGCAGCTTGTGTTCACCGATTCCGCCGCGTGCATTGCTACGGATGCGACGATGGACGTAGTGGCGCCCGGAGGCGGCACCATCGTCGAAGTACCTCTCGGGCTCTAGTCTCCGCGCATCGCACTGATGATCGCTGCGCTATGCGACTCGGCTTCGATGCGAACCTGGTCAAGCGATTCAACGAGCGCGCGAGTCTGCCCTGTGAAGAATGGGCGCAGACCGTCGAGGTTGTATTTGCGTACGATGTCGACAACAGTGATCGGTCCCATTCTGAGCTCGATCATGTGGTCGTCAACCCGCGAGCGTTCCGAGATCTCTAGGTCCGTGGCGTAGAAATACATCTGGCCAGCGCGAGCAACATCCCTGGTGTCAAGCGAATCAATTCGGCGTGGATGCTGGTAGTCGAGGATCGTTGCGCTGTAGTTCTCCGCAGCGATGTCGCGGGCTTCTTCTTGGGCTGCCGTCAGTTGGCCTGCGCGAGCGGCAAATACGTCGATGCCCTGCTTCGGGTAGTAATTCTGTTCCAGCCAGATGTTCTGCTGACCCTGATGCCAGGCGAAAGCCCACTTTTCGTAACCGAGGGCGACGTTCTCCAGGATGTCATCGCCGACAGCGCAATTCTCCCAGAACGAGATGTGCTGGCCGCTGCTGCGAGGCTTCGGAGGGAAGAGGAAGGTGCCGGCAGCGTTGTAGTCCGAGTCCGATTGGGTGAGGGTAATGCCCGCTTCGGTTCTGTTGAGGGAAGAGAACTGGCCTCCGGAAGGCTGTCCTGCTGCTTCGCGGGCAATATCGTTCATCGGTGGGTTCCCTGCTGAGTGTGGTGATCACGCGGGCGCGTGCTGTCTGAACCGCATGGGTGCGGCGCCCGCGTGAACGTCACTACTTCTGCTCCACAGCCGCCTGGGGCGGAAGTGCTGCGTTGCGAGCAGGTTCGGCGTCAGCGGCTGTAGCTGGAGCACCCTTGCCCTTTGTGGACTTCTCGGCCTGCGTGTTCTGCTGGTGCTCCAAGTAGTCCGAAACCAGCTTTGCGTCCCGTCCGCGGCGCGCACCCGAAATGGTTGCGCGAGCACGGCCAGCACCGATCGCGGCTCCAGCTACAGTGCCGACCGGGCCTGCAACAACAGATCCGATTGCAGCGCCGAGACCGACCTTCAGAGCTGCACGTGCACCAGCCTGAGTGTTCGGGTTGACGACTGCGCCGTGAACTCGGCTCGCCCCAGCCGCTGCAACTGAGCTGCTGCGACGGACAGCGTCGCGCATGGTCGCTCCAGCGCCCGAAGCCAAGTAGCCTGCCGCGCCGATCGGGTCGTCGTGCATCCAGTCACCGACAGACTTCGTCTTCGTTGCCGCTGCGCTCAGACGTTCACGTGCTGCGCTGATCGCCTCAGAGCCACGCGAGCGAAGTTCTGAACGGTAGGCGGGGCTCGACATCGTCTGAGCCTGCGCACGGCCGGCCGCGATCTTGTCGAGGGCGCTACGGGTGAGCTTCCCACCTGCTGCCGCTGCTCGGTCAAGTCGACCGGCAGTCGGAGCTTCTGAGGACGGCGCGGGCTTGGATGATGCGAATGCCTTGGCGTCTGCAAGCGTCTTGGCGTCGAACGCGACACCGGACAGACCCTTCTTGCCACGTGTAGCTGCGGCTGCACCTGCTGCGACTGCGGCACCGCCGAGGGCTGCACCACCGAGTGCTGAACCTGAACCTCCGCCGACAGCGGGGGCCATCATGCCGCGACGGCCAGCACGGGCACCGACAGCGCCTGCTGCCGATCGTGCGCCACCCATTGCATAGGTGCCGGCACGACGGCCCGCCTGGTGTGCCATGCCCTTGACGATGGATGATGCGCGACCTTCGCGGCGGGTCAATGCCGAACCCAGCACACCGCCTACGGCTCCACCGGCGGCACCCCAAGCCATTGCGGAGCTGGGCTTGAACACGGATGGGACCTTGAACAGCTTCGTGAAGATCAGGTGAAGCAGCCATACGGCGATTACCGCGCTGAGGCCAGTCCAGATCAAAGCCATGATGCTGCCCTGCCCGAATACTGAGTTGCCGGACGCGCTGATCATCCGCGACAGGATTGTGACCATTGCGAGAATGAGTGTTGCACCGAATGCGAATACGGAGAATCCGAGATACATCTTCAGGTACTGCATGAGCTTGCCGCCCATGTCTGAGCGAGCCAGAAGCGCCATGAGCATGACGAAGAATACGGAGACGATCATCACGACGCCGGCGAACTTGGCGATGGTGATGGCGATTCCGAGTCCACCGAAGATGAACATGAGCATGAATGCGGAGATTCCGAAGGTCCAGATGAGGATGAGGCCCGAGTTGGTGTCGTTGCCGTGGAGTGTCTGGATGAAGTTGATGATCGCTTCGTCGTCGGTTTTGTCGGTGACGTCCGAGGCTTTGCCGCCGATGTTGAAGGCGCCGAGGTTCGTGTCTGAGTCTTCAGTCCACCATTTGTTGCAGTCTGAGGCGGTGATCCAGTCGGAGCCGGAGGTCTGCTTTGCGAAGCCTCCACGGACCGAGAAGTTGCCGGCGCCGTCGTTCTCGCAGGCAGCCCAGGCGATCAGAGAACGGTCGCGCTGGTCGTTGTCGTCAGCACCCCAAGCCGCTGACTGGGAGTTGTACCCAGCAGCCTTGGCTGCGGTCAGCGAACCGAACGTTGTGTATGCCTGCTCGACGGAGCTGATGTTGGATTGCCAGTCGAGCTGGTGGCAGAATACTTCATCGCCGTAGGTGGCGCCGGTGGAGTCGCGGTATGCCTCTGAGCCGTATTGCGTCTGCTTCCAAACGGATAGCCCGGACGCATCCCAGAGCGATGAGACGATGCGAGGTACGGCGTTGCCGTTGCCTGCGCGAGCTTCGTATTTGTCGTTCAGGTGTTCGAGGTAAACGTAGCAGCCGGTTCCCTCGGGCGTTGCAGCTCCGTCGACGGGGTTGGCGATGACAAGAGCGGACGCGGGAACGGTGGCGATAGTGGTGATCGAATCGTTGATCGTTGTCGCGAACCACCCTGGGGACATGAGGCCCGGTCGGTAGTCCTCGCCGTCAGTTCCTCCGGTGCTCGCGCTTGCGCCAGCGACCATGACTGCGAATAGCGCGACGATGCCGACCACTGCTCCTAGTTTCTTCCACGGGCGGGTCTGGCTTCGGGCCATCGAGAAGATCACTCCGGCGATGATGATGACGACGAGGCCGAGTACGACCGGTGAGTTGGTCAGCAGCGCATCACCGATGGTCGCTGCGATCTTGTCGGCTTCTGCGCCGAGGAGGTTGAGGGGTTCCAGCGTCAGTGAGAAGTCGAGGATGCCCTGGGTTACGGCGTAGAGCCCATTGCCGGCTTGCATGCCCTGAGACTGGGTGATGGTGCGCTGGGAGTAGGTAATGACATCCGTTTGCAGGAACTGGTCAAAGCGTCCGTGGAAGTCGCTTGAGCCCACTTGCCAGCGGTTGGTTGTCAGATATTTGCTCGGGTCGCCGTAGGCGGATCCGTCGTCATCGGGCCGCATCAGCACCGATGCGGTTACATCATTCGGGTACGACGAAACCGCGATGCTCGCTGTGGAGCTCGCGGAGGCTGTCGGCTCGGTAGCGGAAGCGGCGATCGGCCCGAGCCCCATCAGGGTCAGGGACAGTGCGGCTACTGCTACTGCACGGCGGATGACTGTTCTGATCATGCGTTGCTACTTCCGATGAGGCTGGAGACGGGATTGGATTTACGTTCCTTGTCCCTATGCGTGCTGGTGAAGACCGGGACGATTTCTCGTTCTGCGCTGATCTGGGTGGATGCGCTGGCGACGATTGTGGCTTTGCCGAGGGTCTCCCCTACGGGGCGGAAGCAGATGTAGAACTCGTCGACGTTGGCTTTGCGCTTGTCCAACATCGACTGGTAGAGGCGTACCTGAAGGCCGTTGCGGGTGCGCTGCTCTACGAAGACGAAAGCTGCGAGTACGAACACTGCGGGGGTGATGATGATGGCGAATGGGCCAAGGAATGCGCCGAGGATGACGGCGGGGATCAGTGAGGCGCCGACAGCGACAGCGAATACGGTCAATGCGCGGCGCCCGAACTCGAACCCGTTGACGATTACTGCGCGACCTTCGTTGCGCTTGCGCCCGGTCAGGGAGGTCAATGTGTACACAAAAGCATTCATATTGATGCCTCCCTGATCGGTTGCGGTGCTCTAGCGAAAGATTTGGGTGCGGTGGGGCTAGATGCCCGACGCACTCACAATCGCTACGAGGGTGTTGATTGCGAAGTCAAGCAGCGTCAGCGCCAGAGGGATGATGACCTGGGGAGCTGCGAGCAGCGCACCGCAGACCAGAGTCCACATGACGGGGCCGAGGCCCTGCATCGCTCCGCCTCCACGACGCTTCTGGAAGAAGTACGTGATGATGGATCCAACGACGAGGATTACGCCGATGATGGTGAGGAGGGTCATTACTGGCCCTCCGATTACGCTGGAGATTGCGCTCCAGAGGGTGTTCCAACCTCCGGTGAGGTTTACGGTTCCGTTCATGGCTGTGAGCCTTTCGCTAGTAGTGCTTCATCTGTATGACATGCGGCGAAAATCGCCCCTTTTCTACTCGGCGGCAGAAAAGTCGCGCGCTGCACGCCAGAGCTTGTGTCCGACGCTCGGGCGGTCGGTGATCGCCACTGCGATGTCGCGCTTCTGGCGCGGAGTCAGCGGACCAAAGGGCAGGAACAGTCCTTCGGAGGCCGGCGTCTCGTGACCTTGCAGGTACGCCTCGGCTACGTCGACAGCGTTCTTCACCCGGCGCAGCGCCTTGGCGTCGCTCGGCGTCGTTGCCCCAGGTACAGCCGGAGCTACGCCGATGTCACCGGCGATCGCGTTCCAGACACGGGTGCGCGCTTCAGGGATCGACACCGACTTGTCAGCGATTTGGTCAGCAAGGTAGTGGCCTTCGTCGCTGCCGATGTCGACGCTTTGTTCAGCAGATCGGTTGAGGGCGCTGTTGTCGCCGCTGTTCGGGCCGAGCACATCAGATGAGACGACCTTTGTTTCGTGCTGGAATCCGACGCTCGGACGGTGGCGGGGGTTCTCCCACTTCTCACGAATGTCTACGGCGACCGCATCAAGCTCCTTGCGCGTAAGGTGACGGCCGAGTTCCATCTCCATTTGCTGCGTCTGCATCTTCCAGCGCGCAAACGCTTTCGAGTCTTCGTGGCGCTTGTGGGTGTCTACGCGACGGCTGGCCATCGAGCGTGAGACAACGCGGAGCAGGCCACCCTGGATGGGTGCGCCACCGTTGCGGCTGCGAGTCATCAATACGGAGTAGATGGTCTCCTGGGCAACGTCTTCAGCATCTTCCTTGGAAAGGCCATAGCGGCGCGACTGCTGGTTTGCCAACGTGATTGACTGCTCAAGAATTTCTCGGTCGGTCAAGCCCTGCTGCGCCGGAGCGGAAGCCTCTTCGGATGGGAGGACTACATCGCCCTCGTCGCGGTTCTGGGCAGCGAACTGTCCGCCGATCGGGCGGCCCTTGGGCTGTCGAATAGTCTGTGCTGAACTCATACTGAGAGTGAGTGCGGCAAACTCTCAGCGCTCCGCAGAATCTTTCGATTCGGTCAGCTAAATCGGCAAGATCCGCCCAGGGGCTCGCCCAAAGGGTGTGCGCGAGCCGGATACGCAGGCTCAGTCGGCCGCTGCGCCTTGGGCTGCGGCGCATGGCCAGGCTTCAGGGCATTCGAAGCACTCGTCGTCACCTCGACCGATGTCCTGTGTGACGGGGTAATGCTCACCACCGTCGATCACTACCGCCGGCACCCGGGCGGGGCCGACATGCAGCGAGCAGGGACCCAGCGGCGGCTGCACGTTATATTGGCGGTTCTGCTTCTCGCGCTCAGCGCAGTACGGGCAGTGGGGATCCAAAATCTTCTCCTGGCTATTCGGCATGCTTCGGACAGAAATCTTCGCCGGAGTCGTGGCTCCAGCCCGGTTCGAGCTGTGACTCGATGGCGTTCGCGCCGTCATCCATCCCCACAGGCTCTTCGGCATAGGCGTCGCAGCCTGCCTCGTCGCAACTGATGTTCACCATCATGCTCATGGGTGAACTCCGATCTCGGCGGCGAGCTCAGTTGTGGAAACAGTCGTCCACCAGAAGCCGCTGGCATCAACGTGGAGCTGCCCGGTGGCGTCATGTCCCGATTCGAGGACGCACCGCTCACCCTTATGCACCATTTGAGCTCGCGCAGGACAGCCTGCCGGATGGTTGCGCGGAGTTCCCGCCATTGCCTTGAGCTCAAGTGCGCTGACGTACTTACTCAACGGCATGGTCTCGGAGGTCCAGGTGGTGGTCGAGCCGTCTTTGAATCGGAGGACCACCTTCGATGCCACAACTTCTACTTCGCTCACTGGCCGGCCTCCTCGGGGTCGCCGTCTGATTCAGGTTCGTCAGTGTCGTCATGGCAGACGCAGCCGCAGAGAAATCCGAGCCCGAGCGGGAGTTTGCTGTAGTCGAAGAAGCAGTCGCTGTGACCGAGCCGGAAGTTGCCGTTCAGGTCATAGCATTCGAGGCTGTCGGGGCCGCGGGTGTCATCGTCGACCGGTATTTCGCGGATGATGTGATGCTTGCCGCGAACGAACTCCCCCATGATCGGGCCGGTCATGCCGTGACCTCCGTCTGGCGTCCGGCTTTGACACCGGCTTCGTAGACAACACCGAGCGCGTAGTCGTGAGCTGACTCGAACGGGGCATCGGTTGAGCGGAAGGCGACGCGGTAGGTCTCTGCTGCATCGGAGTGCGGTGTGTCCGCCGTCACTGCGGGAATTGCGGCGTCCGGCATCGGGGAATCGTCTGGGTAGAAGAAACGCGCGAGGGCGGGCACGCCGAAGAGAATGACGATGGAGATAACGGCGGCGATGATGAGGATGGGAATTATGTACGGCGGCATTGTGGGCCCTTCGGTTGTGCCCAGCGTCTGCTGAGCGGTTGACTTCGGAAGTGTGGGTGTCGGCTATTCGCAGCCGGCAAGTTCACGCCTCGCCGCACGGCGGTCGCCTTCGTCGATCGTCAGCTCCCATTCGTCTACGAGGTAGATGAAACGTGTGACGTAGACGCAGCGGTAGTCGGCGTTCGACGGCAGCCAACTGCCGGGGCCGTCGTCACCCTTGGAGGAGTTTGCGGAGCGCGAGACTGTGGTGAGGTTGGCGGGGTCGTTGGCGAATGCGCGCAGCTTCTCGTCAGACCAGGTCGAGGCACCGTTCTTCCACGCCCATGAGCGGGGCACCATGTGGTCGATCGGGACGTTGGATGCGTCGGCTTTCGTGAAGTTGATCGTCTCGCCGGTGAAGGGGTCTTCGAGCACTCCGGTGATGACAACACAGTCGTGGGTGCCTTCGCGGAATGTCACATCGGTGAGGTCGCGCTTCAACGTGTCGTTGCGTGCATCACAGCCGTTGCCGTCGGGGTCGAGCCATCCGCTGCCGAAGTTCTTCACGTCGTACTTCGACGCGGGCTCCGTTGTCGTTCCAGGGAGCGCATCGAGCAGCAGCACAACCTCATTGGGCTTGATCAGTGAGCTTTCAATGTCGAAAAGCCCAGATTCTGCCAGAGGTTCGATGACGACCTCGGGAGCTTCGACGGGGGCTTGCTCCACTGGAGGCTGTTCGGGCAGCACTTCGGCGAACACGTCAGTGACGGTGTCGAGGCGGTCGGTCTGCACGAGGAAGATGCCGAAGATAACCAAGAGCATGATTCCTACGAAAGCGCGTTTTGCATCCATAGTTAGTCTGTGCGCGGCAGCGGCCGCCTACTCAGCTTCCGCAGGGGTTTCGGGTGCCTCGGCTACGAAGGGAATGCGTTTGGCTTCGCCAGACTTCGCCGGAGCTCCAGCGCATCCGAGCGTGAGGACGCAACGTTTCGGCGGCGTTCCCTGCACCACAGTGGTTTTGCCGCAGCCGTCGCATTGCGAAATGTTGGTCGTGGGACCGGTACGCAGATACGCGACGATGTCGCCATGTGATTCGATCAGTTCCAACTGCTCTTCGGTGACGACGACGGAGGTGAGCTTGGCGATGATTTTTGGGTCGGCTGCGCGCACTGAGGCGTACAGCTCTTCCAACGATTTGCTGGCGCAGCGTTTCAGCAACGCCGTCACAAGGCTTGCCGCAGCCAAAGGGCCTTCGGCGGGGACAGGTTGAAGGGATACGGGCTTTAGCGCTGCCACGTGGGCTCCTCGTCGTAGGTGAATCCGGGGTTGAGTTTCGCCTGCTCGACAGAGTCGCGAGCTACGAGGGTGAAGCCCGCGGCGAAGATGATGATGGTCAGCAGCAGCGACCCGTCGATGATCGGGCCGACGGTGAAGGCGCGGATAATGCCGATGATCAGTGCGACGAGCACCAGGGTGTACCCGGTCAGTAGCTGGCGGGCTTGGCGGCTGAGAGTCTTCGGCTTGGTCATACTCTGTCTATGCGCGGCATCGGTCACGGCTTCTCCACCGTGCCCTTCAGGATGTCCATGACCAGTCCGCAGATGATGTCGGTCGATGAAGCAATGTCGTCCGGCATCGCCAGAGACTCATCGAGCACAGATACGTCATTGCCCTCGCCGTAGAGGATGTCGAGGATCTTCGACTTCTCTTTCAGCACCTTCTGGATGCGCAGATCCAAAGTGCCCGGCGCCAGGTAGGTCGTGGCGATGATCTTGTCGGCTGTCTGGCCGATGCGCTCGGCGCGGTCCATCGCCTGACGGATAGCGGCCGGAGTCCAGTCGGATTCGGCAAAGAACATGTCGGATGCGGCGGTGAGGGTGATGGCCACGCCGGCGGCTGCGATGGAGCAGACTAGAACTCCGAGACGACCTGCCTGGAATTCCGACACCAGACGGTCACGCTCAGCATGCCCCACTCCCCCGCGGATGACTCCTGATGCGCTGACCGCTGTGGGGACAGCTTGAGCCATAGCGTCGCTGACATCTTGATGGTGTGTCCACACGATCAGGGGTCGGGGGAAGAACGGACGGCCATCTTTGACCGTGGCGGTGTCCGCAACATGGGTTCTGATGTCGTCTACGAGCGCAGGGATCTTGGCCAGGCCAGCGGCTTTGCGAAGGATCGACACGAGACCAACCTGCGTCATCGCGAAATCCCGGATGGTGTCTTCGTCCGGGTCTTCGCCCTCGTTGTCCAGCCGATATTGCTTGACCCAGAGGGTGAGCTTGTGAATGGCGTCTTTGTGGGCGCGACGATAGTCGGTCAGCGGCACATCCACCCACTTCGGGACTTTCAGCGTCTGCGGCAGATCGGGCAGCACATCGCGCTTGCGTCGACGAACCCAGACATTGCGGGCAAGGATTTCGCGCAGCTCCGGGACGTGCTCTTTGCGCACACCCCAGTTGCCGAAATGATCCTGCTTGCAGTACCGGTCGAGGTAGGCGTCAAGTCCGCCGAACACTGGCGCCAGATGGCCGGAGAACTCCAGCAGTGGCGCAAGCTCTGAGGGGTTGGCGAAGATTGGTGTTCCGGTGATGGGGATGGGTGCCTTGATCGTGGCGGCCGAGAGCTTCAGCATCGCCTGAGATCGAGCGGAGTTGTAGGTCTTGCCCCGATGCGCTTCGTCATAGCCGAAGACTTGCGGCTGCCATTCGATGAGTTGCTGCAACAGTTCGGGACGTGCGGTGATCAGAGAGTCTGAGGTGATGACGACACCGCGCTCTGGCAGCGTTGCCGGCGGCTTCTTTCCCGATCGGATGATGATGATTTCGCCGTCGGGGTAGATGCCTCCGAGGGTGTGCAGCAGTGACTGCTCGATCTCGCGCGCCCAGCCGGTGAGTCCCACTGGCAGGCAGGTGATGAGGGTGCGTTCTGATTTCAGGATCGCTGCGGCAGCGATTGTCTGTCGGGTTTTGCCCAGCCCCGGTTCGTCGAAGAGGCCGAAGTGTCCTGCCGCTACGGCAATGGAACCGATGCGCTGGAACGGGAAGAGGTCGAGCCCGAACCAGTCCGGCACATCTCCGACGAAATCGACGAGCTGTTTGAGATCGTTGGCGTCCATCTCCAGCGGATCTTTTGATGCGCCAGCGGCGGCGGTGGCCATAGCGATCGCCGCAGGTGTGTTGATGCGTCCCAGGGCGTTGCGTGCGGCTTCGAGGATGTCGGGTTCCCAAGCCACTCCTGGCCGCGGTGCGCCCTTGTACATCGCATCGGAGACCGGGATGGAGAATCGTTTGAATTCGCGATCCCAGCGGGCACCTGCGCCGATGGCTTCCTTGGTCAGGTCGAAGCCAAGCAGTCGCGGCAAAATCAGCGCCGTGTTCTTCTCAGTGGTGAGTCTGGTGATCGGGGTGACTAGCTCATCGAGTTCAAGAACGTTCTCCAGCGTCGTACCCTGGGTCTCGGTGAAGTCGATGGTGAAGCCCGCAAGGCGAAACTTTCGTGAAGCCTCGATGCCGGTGGCGGTGATCACCCAGCAGCGCTCACGCTGGCTCCAGTAGCCCTGACCACGCTGGGTGCCCATCAGATACTCCTCAACCCAGACGGTGAGGGTCTTTTCCGGCACGGCGGCGTGTGGCTGGTGCGGGTTGAAAAAGAGTTTGAGTACCGGCTTGTTCCAGGTGCCGGTCAACTTCACATAGGGGCTGGCCATGTGGACTCTATGCGGCGGGGTTAGCTCCGGGTGTGCTCGTGGCCCGCGGCCGGCCGAAGAATGCTCGCTGCACGACGACCCGGCGGCGCCACCCTCGAAGAGTGATCACCGCCGTGCCATCACCGGCTAGAACGGCGCTTCTGCTCGCTCTGCGTCTTTGCGTGCACGCTGGACAGCAGCCTGGTTGACGCTCAGGCTCTTACCTCGGCTCCGCAGAGCTTCGCTGTAGAGCTCCACTCGCGCGTTCAGGATGTCGGCTGCGTCAGCGTGGGGAGTGTCGCTGCGTGCGACGTCGAAGATCATGCTGTCCGGCAGGTCGCCCGCGGCCAGGGTGGTCAGATCCTCGTTCAATGCCTCCAGGCGACTCTCAACTCGCGCTCGTGAGATTCCCGGCCCGTGACCTTCCCACATCAGATCAAATGCGTCATCGTCAGGATGGGTTTCGCCGCGCTTGAACGCCTCGTATGCAGCTTCCTGCTCGGCGAGTTCGCGCGCGTAGTCCTCTGATGTTCGGGGGTCGGTCTGACCCGAGGCGTCAGCCCATGCTGCGGCTCGTGCTGATGCTTCGCGACCGCGACGCTCCTGGTCGGGCGTGGGGATGATGAGGGCCGGGTAGCTGCGTCCCAGCAGGGACACATCGGCTTCGGCTCGATCTCGTTCCGCGAACTGGCCACCGGTTGGCTGGCCTGATTTTTGACGGTTCATCGTAGTTGTTGCGCTCATGCAATGGAGGTGTGCGGCAAACTCAGCGCGGTCTTCGCCTCGGGGCGTAACCCGCAGTGGGGGCTGGTGATTTCTAGATGCCGCGCACAGGGTATGTACTAACCAAACAAACTGGAGGCATTCTCATCAAAAACACATCCACCGCTCTTGCCACTGCCGGACTTCTGGCCTTTGCAGTCTTTGGCCTTGCCGGGTGCTCAGCCGCAGAATCCACACCGGCTGAGACTCCCCCTGCGGATAGCTCCGAGCAATCCGGTGCGGAGCAGACTGCTGAACTGACAGAGCAGACCCTGTGGGCTGACCTTGCCGATTTCGAATGCGCAATGTGGGAGAGCGACAGCTATGACTTCGCGGCATCCGCTGCGGCGATGGCCGATGTCGCCGAGAAGTATGCGGACACCGGCATCATCGACGGCCTGACCGTTCAGGTCGTGGGAGGTGCAGGGGCGGACACAGTTTCGCTCAGCGACCTGCTTGACGTCGACAACCTCCGCGCTGTGGCTGACTCTGAACAGCCGGTGTTCACTCGCGACGAGGTAGGCCCGGAGTATGCGGCCCTCGGCCAGTACTGCAACTCATTCTCCAACGCCGGAGTCTTCACCGACGAGTGGCTGGCCGAAGCCACCACGGACTGATCCCCAGCCGCTGACAAACGCCACCGTGATCTCCGGGTCGCGGTGGCGTTTTCTCTTGCAGGAAAATGCCGCGCACAGAGTCATTACACCCCAACCAACCAATCAAGCTGGAGGCATTCTCATTAGCAAATCAATCAAGAAATTCGTCGCCGTCGCTGCGCTGGCAACATTCGCCATCGGCACGGCAGGATGTTCGGCGTCCGAAATTGACGCATCCAAGGCCAAGGGCTTCCCCGAGAAGGCGGAGGTCTCAGCAGAGAACTCTGCGACGCTCACCGAAGCGTCGATGTGGGCCGGGCTCGCAACGCCCGAGTGTGCAATGTGGGAGTCCGACACCTACAACATCGGAACTTCAGTTGACCTGATGCTCGCAACGGCGGCAGAATACGCCGACTCCGGAATCATCGAGAGCGCGACCATCGAGACTCTGGGTGTCGACGGAACCCCTGCCCCCGAGCCCCTAGCTGACTGGTTTGCAAAGGTCGCTCAGGAGCGATCAGATAACCCTGATCTTCCCGACTGGACCCGCGCAGAGATCGGTGACAGCGAGTACACGCAGGCAAAGCAGTTCTGCGACCTGTTCGCGAACGAAGGCGTCTACTCGCAGCAGTGGCTGGACGAGCTCGCGAGCTACAACTAGCCAGTGCCTACTGGTCGAGACCGACAATGGTCGACACGTCACCGCGGTCAATGGTTATCTGCCACTCTCCGCGGTCACGTGTGACCCTGTCCTGGCCGGGAATGGACTCTGTGAGGGTATAGCTGACAAAGACGATGAAAGTGTCTGAGGTCGGCCCAGCCTCCTCCAACCAAGCCACTCCATCCACGGAGTCAACCGAGAGCTTCGCCTGATAACCGGCGAAGCTCTCGTTCTGTTCGGACAGCGGTGAGGGCAGCATCTGCGCCACAGCCTCCGCGTCTGCAAACATTCCGAGTCGTGCGTAACGTGCGCTCTGCGACTCCGATGTGTCATAGGTCAGGAACGCGGTCATCGCCGCCTCACCTGTCGCGTTCTGGGCGCTGAAATCCAAGGTCTTCTCCGCGCTGTCATCATCAGAGCCGAATCCCGGATCTTCGGGTGTCACGGGCTCTTCATCGGGCACCGTGACCTCGGCAGGCACCTCGGGCGCCGTGGTGACTACGGGTTCGGGTTCGACATCGCGATTGGCGACAAAGACGAAGCCTGAAATTACGATGACGAGTACGGCCAGCGCTCCCCCGGCGATCGCCAAGACCTTCTCGCGCGTCACAGCTTGATCCCCAAGCGCAGCATGACGATGTCAGGGTTCACACGTACTCCATCCACGAAGGTTTCGAAATGCAGGTGGCAGCCGGTGCTGGCCCCTGTAGTGCCCATAATTCCGATCGGCTGACCGACCGTAACCTCATCGCCGACCTCGACGGCGAATGTGTTCGCCATCATGTGGGCGTAGCGGGTGGTGAAAGTAGCAGTGTGCTCGATCTCCACCATGTAGCCGTAGTTATCCCAATACATGGCCTTGGTCACAGTGCCGGCCTGCGCGGCATAGATAACCGCACGGTTCGCGGGAACCGCGTCGCAGCCCGGAGTTGCCAAGTCGATTCCGCGATGGAACGTTCCGAGGCCGGAAATGGGCTCGACCCGACCACCGAATGTGTCAGTGATGCTGTAGCTGCCAGGCACCAGCGGGTAGCCGGTGACGCCGTTGCCGGTGAGGTTGCCGCCAATGCAGAGGCTTGAACTCGTTGCAGTGTCGCCGGAATCGGCGGGCTTCGGTGCAGTGAATCCAACGGCGGCAGGGATTTCGATGGCTTCGGTGGCAGTGAAATGCTCAGCGACGAGCGATCGTGCCAGCGTCTCCCACTTCGCGTAGGCGTCGGGGAAGCCCGAGATCTGAACGGCTTGTGCTGCATCGGTGACGGCCATCGCTTGCCAGCCGTCAACATCTGTCAGCCCCTGGAAGAACTTGCCGGCAGAGTATTCAGGGGTGGTGATCTGCTCGATCGTGCCCCATCCGGCGCTCGGGCGCTGCTGGAATAGCCCCACGGAGTCGCGGTCGCCTCCGTCGAGATTGCGCATAGTCGATTCCTGCATCGCTGTGGCAAGCCCAATCACAGCGGCCTGCTGCTGATCGGATTCTGAGGCGAATGCGGACTTGGCGATGCCGATGATGGTCTTGGCGTACCCAAGCTGTTCGGTATCGAGGACTATTCCGCTGTCGCCGGCACCGTCGAGACCAACGGCACATGAACCGAACGACTGCCCGAGATACCAGACAAGGGCCTGCTTATAGACGGCTTGTGACTTGTTCTCGCCCCAGCTCATCGCCAGGGTAAGCGCCTCAACCCAGGTGTCTTCGACCTTCTGCGCGGCTTCAGCAGCGTCACCGTCACCCTGCACACGGATCGCAGACTCAGACGAGTAGTAGGCGCCCGTGGCGAGATCCTGATAGCGCGAGTTCGGATCTACTTCGTAGAGCGCCAGTTCGAGCGCTACGACATCGGGGGCTTGACCTGTGACGCCAGTGATCGCGGCCGCAATCTGCCACGGGATTCTCGTGCCCGAAACAGATGAGCGGGCTGCGGTAATGGCATCCTCATCGGAGCCGCTGTCGATGACGGCTTGCACGCTGGAGCGCTCATCGGCCTGTGCCAGGGAGAGTGCAGCCCCAGCCGTCAGCGACAGCGTTGATGCAGCGGCGACGGCGGGAAACAGAAGCAGGGGCACCAGGAGCACTCCGAGGGCCATACGCACCGACCGGTTGCCGAGCGCGCTCTGCAATGAACCTTTCAGGGCTCCGGCTGCGGCTCCGTGGGCACCACCGAGTGCGGCGCCTTGGGCGGCGCCAAGCGCAGCACCCTTACCAATGTCTTTAGCGGCGTCCGCTGCGCCGGCTTTCATCTTGTCACCGAGTGTCAGTGGCTGGCCTTCGTCGTCGCTCGTTGAGGCTGCGGAAGGCGTGCCTCGGACTTTGCCCATGATCTCGCGTGCGCGCGCAGCACCGGCTTCGCCGCGGTTGGCGCTTGGCCCGAGCGAGCCACGCATGCTCCCACCGCCAGTCGGTGCTGTGGGCGTCACGGGAAGCTTTTTGGGCGCAGAAGTGAGAGTGGCCGGCAGCTTCTTAGGTAGCGGCACTCCTTTGCCCGGAATGGGCGGGGTTGGCAATGTCATTTTCAGACTCCTTCAACGACATGTGTGCGGGTCAAACTGCGGAGCGCCAGTCGACCTTGCGGCTCACACCCTCGGGGAAGTAGCGCTTGCGTCGGATTTCGAGGCGGTAGATGTAGAACTTGCTGGGGATGTGGGCCGACTTCTGGAGGTTGTGCTTCGGGCACAGCGATTGGCAGTTCGCCATCGTTGTGCGGCCTCCGCGCGACCAGGGATAGATGTGGTCGGCATGGCCTCCGGGGGTACGGCATCGGAACCCCAGGGCGGAATGTTCGCAGCGTCCACCGGCCAGACGTTTGGCTTCCTGGCGTTGTGATGCGGTGAAGCCACGCAGATCGTCGGTGACGATCGGGCGACCTCGTTGCACTGCGCGGCCAATCTGGACGACGATGATCACACCGGCGATCACGACCAGCAGCGCGGGGTGGTCGATGAAGAACACAACGATTGCGCGCAGTTGATCGAGAAATTCGGTGGCCTTGTCCATGCCCATTGGATATGCGGCGAATTCGGCATTCATCGGGCTGTTGCCGCTGCGGTGCGGACATCGAGCTCGCAGCCTTGGAGCTCGGCTGTCGAAATGCTTTGGTCGGAACTCACTTCCGTGCAGTCTGCGACTGCCTCTGCAAGCTTCATCGCCGATGGGGTGTCAGTGTCGATTGAGCTCAGTACAGCTCGGGCTTCGGCTATGGCGGTTTCGAGATTGGCGCGGGCGGAGCTGTTCGCTGCCTCATCGGATGCGCTTCGACTGCTTGTCGTGGCGGGTTCGATGCTCTGGGGTGCGAAGTGGTGGAAAGCCGCCGCTGCGACACCGGCAAGCAATGCTCCGCACACGGCGACGATCACGATGGTGCGTCGCAGCAAGCTGCGCCTGGGGCGGGCTGGGGTGGTCTGCCCGGGGATGAATGCCATTGGTCTTATTCCTGCTCAGCGTCTGGTCGGGGTAGCAAAAACGCCCGACGGGTATGAACCGCCGGGCGTTTTCGAGGGGTGGTTACGAGAAGTCGTCAACCGGTGCAGCGGGAGCCGGAGCCGCAGCAGGTGCAGCAACGGCGGCAGCGGGTGCGGCCTGAGCGGGAGCAGCAGCAGCAGGTGCAGCAGCAGCAGCCGGAGCGGCAGCAGGTGCAGCCGGAGCAGGTGCGGCGGCGCCGCTCTTGGGGTTGCGAGTCACAGCGACCTTCGCGAACGCCGTCGAGAAAGCGATCTCGTCGACCTCGAACTTGAACGTCTTGTGGGTGACGCCGTCCTTCTCGTACGAGTCCGGCTTGATCTTGCCCACGGCGAGGACACGGTTGCCCTTGACCATCGACTCAGCGGCGTTCTCGGCGTCCTTGCCCCAGAGCGTGACCGAGAAGAACGTAGTCTCGCCGTCCTTCCATGTGGAAGTCTCAGCGTCGAAGAATCGGGGGGTCGAAGCAATGGTGTTGTTCAGGACGCTCTTGCCGCCCTGCGTGGTACGGAGGATGGAATCTTCCGTGAGGTTTCCTGCGACGGTGATGGTTTGGGTGTGGAGGGTCATGTCTGTTTTATCTTTCGTTAAGTGAACCCGACCCCCGATGGGGCCAAGTGGTGAAGTTGGACCCTGCGGCCCGCCTTCTACTTCTCTATGCGCGGCATTTTCAGCCGGCTGGGACTTTTTCGACTGATTCCAAGCCGGCCATAACCGTCTCGAAATCTGATCCGCCAAAAACTTCCGTCATCTTCTGGAACAGGGCGCGGTAATAGCGAGCCTCTTCCAAGTGGATCGTTACGTCCTCGAACGCCCGGTGGTTCTTCCCCGCGTCGATCGGAACGAGATCCCCGCCCGTAGCAGCGCGCCAGCGTCGGCGTGAATCCCCGACGTCGTTGCACCAGTACGTGAGCTTGGCTGCGAGCTCGGGTGCCTGAGCCTTGATGAAGGTGTAGTCGTAAGTGGCGACACCGGAGCCGCCCAACGTCACGCGACCGCCGGCACCGAAGGTGTCGATCAGTTCATTGATCCTCGACACCGCGGTCGCCAGGTCTGGCAGGTCATTGCCGCCGACTGCTTCGCGCAGTTCGTAGATAAGGCCGTTGGCTTCCATCATCGCCAGCACAATCGGCTGTGACTCGATGCGTTCGATCGTCCGGGCATTGGGCTGAATCAGCGTCGTGTAGCTGAATAGCTCGCTCAGGTCCTCGTCGACGCCGATGATGCCGATTTCGACAATCTCGTCGACGTGTTCATCGAGACCCGTGCATTCAAAGTCGGTGAACAGGTACGCCAGAGGCCCGCTCACGGTCGATCGTTTTTCAATATCCATGCTTGGCCTATGCGCGGCATCCGGCATTAGAACTCCTCTTCGAAATTGGGGGTGTATCCGGGCTGGGCTACGGCAGCGACAAGCTGAGGCTCGGCTTCTACAGCCGCAACCGCGATCTGCTCGACCACTGCGGCAACAGCGACTTCGGCTACTGGCTCGGGCTCAACAACCGGGGCCGTCACTGGCGCGGCAGCCTGTGGCGCCTCCCACATGTCCTCCGCAAGCGGCTCGATGTCATCGCGTTCTTCGATGGACTCGGCACCGCTGGACGTCGGGGCAGCGCCCGTGATTTCATCCCACGTGGGTAGGGGCAAGCTGGCGTCGTATTCGGCTGGAAGCGGAGTGCGTGCAAGCGATCGGGGGAAGTTGACGACAAGAGCTACAGGCTCCTTGCCGCGATACATCCAGTAGGTTGCGCCCCGCATGATCGAACCCATATCCGGTACGGCTTTCAGTCCGTGACCGCCCTTGGCGAGCATGATTGCGCGCTGAGCATCGGTAGCGGCAGTCCATGACTTCACCGATGACGCGCTGTTGCAGACGCCGACTACGGGAACCATCACTGCGCCGTCTGCGCGAGGCGCAGGAGCGACTTTAGGCTGCTCGGGTACGACGATTGGTGCTGCGACAATTGCGGGCGCTACAGGGGCTTCTGGCGCCTGAGCTTCGTCGGCCACAAGTTGCAGGTGGCGGCGCAAAGGTGTGCGCGTCTTGACCGTAGCGACCGAGGTTTGGCCGTCGTCGAGCTTGAGCGCAACCATCTGGAATGCCATGAGCTCTTTGGTCTCCACAGCCTCCAGTTCGTTGCCCTCTTCGTCCTCAACGATCTGAATTTTGATCTGGACCTTGCCGGACATGATGACAACCGAACCCACCGTGGGGATGCCGGCGTCGCTGGCACGCATCTGGCGCAGGGTGTCATCCCAGAGGACGCCGCGGATCGACAGTTCAGCCGATTCGAGAACGAAGTTGGCCATGCGGCCCTTGGAATATGCACGCTCCGACCATTCGGCCAGCACGCCGTAACAGAACGTCGATTCGTTGTGCTTCGACGGCAGCGCTGAGAGGTCGACGCCGGTCTGCCCGATCTGGAGGTCGCCGTCATTGCGGTTGCCCAGGGGGAAGGGCTGCGTGACAATCTGGTCGCGCATCGAATCGAGCGGGTGTACGCCCATGATCACTCCGAGGCGCAGGCGCTGGCGTGTGGCGCGCTCCAGAATTCCCCACTCGTCGGCAGGGGCATCGAGGACGTGGACTTTGGAAGCTCGCGCGATGCGCATGAGCCCCAGGCGGGAACCGAACGCATCCATAGCGCCAGCCTCGATAAGACCTTCGAGCGTGCCGACATCGAGCAGCGACTTTCCGCTGTCGTCGATGACCTTAGCCATCAGGTCGTGGATGGAATCGAATGTCGAGCCCGTACGCATCCGGTAGTCGGCGATCGCAGCGCCAGACTGTCCGACGCCCTTGATTTCGCTCAGGCCGAGGAGCACAGTTTTGGGTCCGACAGGGTAGGTGCCGGCATGCGAACGGTTGACATCAGGAGCTTGAACGTCGATGCCCTCCTCAGCAAGAGCTCGCAGAGCGCTCTGACGCTTCTCGTCATCGTCGGTCATGGCCAGAATTGCGGCACCGTATTCTGCGGGCCAGTTGGCTTTGAGGTACGCGGTGACGTAGGCAAGCTGGGCGTACGCAAAAGAGTGCGAAGCGTTGAACAGGTATGCGGCGCTGTACTTCATGCTCTCGTACAGCTTCGAAGCCGTCTGACGCGAGAACGCCATGCTGATGACTTCACCGGTGATGGGGTCGCGGGTTTCCTTCGGGGCACCCTCGATCAGCGCCTCACCGACCAGCTCCATTTCGGACTTGATCTTCTTACCCACGGCCTTGCGCAGCTTCGAGCGCATAGCCACATCGAAGCCACCGACAACGGTTCCCAGACGCATGAGCTGTTCCTGGTAGACGAATACACCATAGGTTTCGCCGAGCACGGAGTTGATCGCTTCGGCTTCGGCAGGGTCACTTGTCCACTGCGCATAGCTGACCTGCTGCGCACCGCTCTTGCGGTCCGCGTACATGAGGTGCATTCCCTCACCGAGGGGGCCGGGGCGGAAAAGTGCGACAACAGCCGAGAGGTCGCTAAGAGTTTCGGGCTGAATCAGTCGAGCGAGGTTCGCCATTCCGCCAGATTCCATCTGGAAGATTCCGGCGGTACGTCCGGCGCGCAGAAGCTCCCACGCAGCAGCGACTCGTGCATTGCCGCGAGTGTTCGGGTGGGGAAGGTTGTCGGGGTCGATCGACTCCCCCGTTGTCTGCTCAATGAACTTTGCGGCCTGGGTTACGACATCGAGGTTGCGCAGTCCCAACACGTCGAGCTTCAGGAGGCCGAATGCGTCAATGTCTTGGCCGTCCCACTGGGTGACGACGGTGAGGCCAGAAGAGTTCGACTTCGCGCGGTCTTCGCGCAGCGGCACGAGTGCACGCAGGTCAGTGTCGGCGATGAGCGTTCCGCAGGCGTGAATTGATTCGCCGTTGACTGTTCCAGCAAACCCCTTGGCCAAGTCGAGCACTGCGCGGCCAGCGTCACCGAATGAGCTGAGGACGTCGCGGAAGCGGATGCCTGCTGGGTCTGACTCGTCGGCAAGCTGGTGGAAGTCGTAGGGCTGGCCACCGTCACCCATTGGCACGGCTTTGGAAAGCGCGTCACCTACACCGGACTGCTTCAGGAGCTTCGCGGCATCGCGCAGCGCGCGGCGAGTTTTCGCTGCGGAGAATGAGCCGATACGGGCAACACGGTCGGAACCCCAACGCTCGGCAAGGTACTGAAGCACTTCGTGGCGTCGCGCCTTTTCGAAGTCGACGTCAATATCGGGCATGCCCTTACGTCCGGGCTCCAAGAAACGCTCGAACAGCAGGTTGTTCTCCAGCGGGTCGACGGCGACGATGCCGAGGCAGTAGCTGGTGAGAGAGCCCGCTGCGGAGCCGCGACCGGGACCGACACGGATGCCCTGTGAGCGAGCCCAGTTGATGACGTCCTGAACGATCAGGAAGTAGCTCATAAACCCGGCAGGCTCGATAACGGAAGTTTCGTAGTTGAGGCGGGTGCGAACCTCGTCGGACAGCGGGAAGCCGAACTTGCGGATGGCGCCGTCTTTGACCTGGCTGATGTAGAAGTCGCGCAGCGTCGAGAAGCCCTCGGGCAGCGGGAAGTCGGGAAGGCGCATCTGTGGCGCGGGGATGACATCTTCGCAGAGGTCGGCGATCATCACCGTGTTGGAGATAGCTGTCTGCCACCACCCTTCGGTGCGGAGTTCCCGCATTTCAGTCTCACTGCGCAGGTGGAAACCCGCACCGTGGAACTGGAAACGCTTCGGGTCGTCGAGAGTCTTTCCCGACTGAACGGCAAGCCACGCCTCATGGGTTTGAGCTTGCTCGGCGTGGATGTAGTGGGCGTCGTTGGTTGCCACCAGAGGCAGACCGAACTCGGCAGCGAGTTCAGCCATCTTCGGCAGAGCGGCAGTCTCCGAGGGGATGCCATGCTCCATGATTTCGACAAAGACGTTCTCGCGACCTACGGCATCGACAAGTCGACCGAGGTTGTGACGTGCTTCGTCCATTTCGCCACGCGAGACAGGACCGAGGACCGGCCCGCCGAGGCAGCCGGTGAGAATGATGATGCCCTCACCATGCTCTTTGAGCAGGTCGAAGTCCATGAGGGGCTTGCCATAGAACGACTGATTGGCCTTGTTCGACATTTCGACAAGGTTGATCCAGCCGGCAGAGTTCTTAGCCAGAAGCGTGATGTGCTGGTTGCGCTTCGTCTTCATCGGCGAGGCAGCAGTTGCGGCAGATTCATCTGAGTCGACATCGGTGCTGGACTCGTCGTCGCGAGGTACGTCAACACTCTTGGCGTCGTTGCGGTCAGGGTTCTGCGACCAGTGGGAGGCCAAAGCCAGGTATGCCTCAGTGCCGATGATCGGCTTGATGCCGGCCTTACGGGCTGCGTTGGCGAACTTCCAAGCGCCACCGAGAGTTCCGTGGTCGGTGATGGCCAAAGCCTTGTCGCCGTTGCCTGCAACCTTTTCACAGGCGGCAGCGAGCTTACCCAAACCGTCAAGCGGCGAGTGCTCGGTGTGTACGTGAAGGTGTACAAATCCTGTGTTGGTGGTCCCCATGTTCATCCCTATGCGACTGAATTTGGACCGGGTGTGAGTTCCGGGTCCTGCCCTCACCGAATGGTGGGGACGCTCTATCCAGCTATGCGCGGCGGACGTACACCGAGGTTGCGAAGCCCGTGCAGCAGCTCCGCATCGGATGCGTCCTCGGGTGAGAACGCCGCCGAGTGAGCTGCTGCACGCATCACAATCTGGGTTAGGGATTTGTGGGGGTTGCGCACGCAGGCACTGTCGAGCTCCGCCAGAAGTTCCGACCGCTCATCCGTGTCAGCCATTGGCTACCGCCCGAGAAGAGCGTTGAGCTCATGGTCGGCTTCCAACCCCTCGACAAAGGCGTACCACTCGCTGCGACGCATCTCCGACCAGGCGAACACAGAGTCGGGATCGAGGTGAGCCAGGGCGGCGTTCAGCGGCTGGAGAAGCTGACGCTCCGACCAGGTGGCGTAGGCGGTGTCCTGCTCGGGGTTCAGATGGAATGTCGGCCGGAATCGAGCACCTCCGCTTTCGGGCGTGCCGACGTCGACAGAGTTGGGCATGCCGACAGAAACGCTTTCGAACTCATCTTGCAGCGACGGAAGTGAATCAATTCGCTGCTGCCATGCCCGCCCCTCTTCGGTGCTGAGATCGGGGATGAAGCCGCCCCAGGTTGCGCTTCGCAGCCATCCTGTCGGAGCCGGCTCGCTGTCGTTGAGCGCCGCGAACCCACCGACCAGCCAGTGGAGGACGACGAGGTTGCGGTGGCCGGATTCGGCCTGCCCATATTTCTCGCTGATGTCATGGGCTACGGCGTGCATCGCATCGGCTCGCTGCTGACGCACAGCATGGATCCCTTGAAGCCATTCGATGACCAGCGGCGACTTCGATTGATGGATTATCTGGGCGTTCATTAGATGCTCTCCTCGGGCACTGGGCGGCCCGTAGCCAGTCGGTAGTCGCGCACCCAGGTCTGGAGGGAGCCGACAATGATCGGGGCTGCATTTTTGCGCTGCACCTTCGCGGTGAACTCCACATCGGGCCCGGCGACTTTCACAGCGTCGAGCGCCGCGATTGAGCTGCTGGCGATCTCGTGAGCGCGCTCGGTCGGCCAGACATCAACCGACGCCGCCCATCTGACCGAACCGACCAGACGGGCCCGCGGTACGAGCACGAGCCCGAGCGCGAACGGATGACGGGCACGAGCGGCTTGCTCGGTCGCCCCGGCCGCCGCCGAGTACAGGCCAGCACTCAAAGCCGTGGCCTTGAACGCTTTGACCTGTACTGCGGCGTCGGGAAACACCAGCAGATCACCGATGTCTTCCTTGCGTCCGGCGCCCAACATCCGTTGCGCATTCCAGACGATCAGGTCCGGGCAAAGCTCGGTAATAGCCCTGACGGCCTCAAGCTCTGCCCTGTCACCCTTAGCCTTGCTGGCGTTGACCATTTCTAGTCCTCACCATCAGCAAGCTCTTCGCTGTCGCCAACACCGGGGAACAGCCCTGCGAAGTCAACGGGGATAGCGCCGATCTTCGTCACCGGGCTGGTGCGGAACTGGTGAGTTACACCGGCAGCCGGACGACGCTCACGGTAAGCGGGGTGGATGATTCCCAAGTCCCATACGTTCTTCCATGCCGTGGTCGCACTGGCACCGAATTGGATTCGCTGCGGGTACTGACGCTGCGCGACGTTGAAAGCGTTGCGGTCAAGAGCGATAACTTCCTGCTTCACGCCGTCACCTGGAGCACCACCGGCGGGCTTGACCTTGACCTTGGTGAACCAGCCGAGCGTCACACCACGCGGACGCAGAGTTCCGGTGGAGTCCGCCTGCCAGCCGAGCGACTGGTTGGCGCCGCTCTGGTTGTCGCCCTCAGTGACGGGCGGCAGCGACGGGTCATTGACGTTGGCGATGTGGCCGTGGCCGGTCGCCAAGAGGTCGGCGATGCAGTCCAGCAGCACACGGCCGGGAGCGTTGTTGGCCTTGTTCTTCTGCGAATGAGACACCTGAATGGCGATCTCGCGCAGCATTCCGCCCTCTTCCCAGTGGAATGTTTCAGCTACGTCGTCCATGCCGAGCTCTTCGGCAAGCATTCCGAGGCCACTGAGCCCCAAAGCCAGGTCGCCGATGATTCCTGCTGGTCGAGTGGAGTCGCCCTTGGCCACGCCGAGCTCGAAGAGGATTTCCTTGGCCCCGCTGATGCCCTTCTCGCGGAGGTCGCGGATGTTTGCCACGACGTTCTCCCAGCTATCGGCTTCGCCCTGCTTCAGGAACATGCGGATGATGGCCGCGTTGACACGCGAGGCCGTGACCTCCTGGTAGGAGAGATCTTCCATCGGCTTCATGCCCTCTTCGCGGAGACCGTTGAAGTCGACGGACACCACACGCTCGCGGATGGAGGGAACTGAATGCTCGTTTTCTGCGGTGAGGATCAGTAGCGCCATCGGGTTCGGCGTGACCTTTGAGGTCATGTCGTAGTTCATGCGGCGCTTGCCCTGACGGTTGAACACGCCACGGATCATCGTTCCGATGTTGCTTTCCATCATCTCGGCGGCGCGGCGATCGCTCTGCGGAGCGAGGTCGTCGGCGACCCATACCGGGGTCTGCGAAACAGCCTTTTCTGTCGAGGCAAAAGTGTCATTGGCTGAACCGGGAAGGCTGTGCTCCCACGTTCCGGGGACAGCCTGCCAGAACGCCATAACCGCACGTGCAGACCATGACTTACCCATTGCCGGCGGGCCGACAAGGTAGGAAACGACTGAGGTGGGCATGGGGATTGACGGACGCAAACCCATCGCCAGCACGCACGCTGCGGCTTCGCGGGTCTTCCACGGTGACTTCGACCCCACATAGGTTTCGAGGACGGTACGGATGTCGTCGCGCAGGTCGAACACGCCGTCAGGGTCGGTGTAGCCCTCGCCGGTGAACACATCTGCGAGGCCGAACTTGCGTGCGCCGGTCAGGTCGGCATCGCCGACGCCTGCACGGATGCGGCCCTTGGACTTTTCGTCGAGAGCGATGATGGACGCTCCGGCGATGAACGCTGGAGTCTTCGACTCTTGGACGGGGACGTAACCCATTGTCGACCAGGTGGTGCGGTCCTCGACGATGCCGTCACCGGCAGCCTTGATCGCGCCCAACCATTCCAGACCCTTCTTCGGAGGCCACTGGGGGTGGAACATTAGAGCCTTGGGGATCACAGCGCCACGCTTGTCCCAGTCGGCCGGGGCGTAACCCAGGAACGTGTGGGGCCCGGTGACTTCCACAGCTACGTCTTTGTTGGAGACAGTGTCGAGCCACTTGACCTGCACCGATGCACGAACTTCGTATTCGGACTCGTCAACGCCGCTGCCGAACACCGCAGTGGTCAGCTCCTCGTCAGTTGCTGCACGTCGCGTTTCGGAGAACAGAATCCGGCCACCGAGGTCATAGCGTCGGATCCAAACGACGTCGGTGACATCTTCGGAACCTGCGCGCTGTGCGCACTCTTCGACGCCGTTACCGTCAGCCGTTACACGCCATTCGCCGAGGCTCATGGACATCGGGCGGGCGGGACGCTCAGGGAACTCGTCGGTGATCATCGAGTCAAAATCTGACCAATCGCCGACATGGTGGAAGAAGTCGTCAAGTCCGAGCTTGGGCTCACCGTCGAGCATCGCTGCTTGCGCTGCGGCGTTCTCGCCGAGCAGCAGCAGGTGCGGGTGGCCATGCTTGGGGCCTTCAATGAGCTTGAACAGTTGGTCCGCCATCGTCCAGACGTTCCAGTTGTCTGCCACGTCACCGTCGAAGGCGACATAGACATCCTTCTCACGCATCTGGATTTCAGCCCACTCGGGGTTCGACTTCCAGTTGCCTACGCCGGCGAGGCTGACGATCGCCACACGCTCGTGGGCGGGAATCTTGGCCAGCAGGTTCGCGAGACGCTTCTTGGCGTACACCTTGTTTGAGTCTGCTTCGGTGATCGCAAGTTCTGCCTCATCGACGTGAGCGCGAAGCATCGCGGTCAGTGTCGAATCGCCCTTGAGAAGACCTTCAGCCAGCAGCACTCGGGGCGCCGATGACGACCATTCGCGAGTCACGGCCGGGTGGTAGTCGATGACTGTGTCGGAGCCGGTCAGGAACTCGTACTTGACGAGCTTGCCCTGATCGTTCTTGCGGGGATTCTGTGGGCGGATCTGGATGCTGACTGGGGAGCTGAGGTCCAACTCTTCGGCGAGGCGAACCTGCTGATCGACGGAGTACCACGGCATCGACAGGAGATCTCCACCGTCGCGGAAGCAGGCGTTGAACTGCTGGCCACGCTTTGAGCGACCATCGCCAATGCCGTTGCGCTTGGAGAAGTCTTTCGACTGGGGCTCTGCGACCGATTCGTAACCGCGTGCGGCTACGACCAGCGGCGCGATGCCTGCGGAGGCGAGCTTGACTGCTCCTGACTGGCGGACGATCGGTGCGTAGTCCGCAGCCGTCCAGGGCGTGCGCTGAGTCGTGCTCTTGGGAGGCGTGAACTTCAGTGCTTCAGTTTCGGTCTCGTCCAGCCCCGAAAAGTCGGTGTCTGCCTCGGTGTCGGCGGATGCGTTTGGCGTAGTGGAAATGTCGGTCATGTCGTCCCTATGCGAGCACTTTTAGATCGGGTGTGAGTCCGCCCGCCGCACACCTTTTACAGCGCCTCACCATCGGTTCAGTCGATCTGCACCTCTCTGCTCACGCGCGAGCGCCCCCGCGTGCGTGTGCCTCTAAATGACCCCGAGCTTCCTTGCGTTTCCGCGGCTGAACCGAAACTCCCACCCGGTTGATTTCTCGCCGCATAGGGACGACATGACCACAATGACCCCGCCTCAACTCGGCGTAGTAGAGAGCCCCGACCTTGCGTTCGCACTGACCCTTATGGGCTACGGCGTAATCGGTGGCGGCTCGTTCCGTGACGCCGCTATGGCGATCCGCTCTCACGAGTCCGACTCCCCCATCCCCGTCATCGTCGCGAATGTCGCCGGCACGGGTTTGCGTTCATGGGTTTCGCGACAGGAGTCGATGGGGTCGCGCGTAGTCGTTTTGCGCACTCAGCCCGATGGCCCTATCCCCGAGGGTGTTGGCGCCACTGGTGCGCTGCCTCTTTCGGTCAATGACGTTATGGCTCTGGCCGGCTGGGGCGCTTCAGCACACCCGATCGGCTCAGCGCTGATCGCAGCCGACTTCACTATCGCCGAAGTTGCCGCGTACCGACCGACTGAACCTGCTGTTGTTGCGGCCGAGGAGCCTGCTCCCGCGCTGGCACCTGCGCCCGTGCTCCAGGCTGCGCCCGCTTTCGAGCCCGCACCTGTCGTTGAGGCCGCACCTGCTGCACCTGTCGTCGAATCAGCACCTGTCGTCGAAGACGTGGTTGAGGCATTCGAGTTCCCTCGGATCGCCACCACCGGCGATGACGACCTGCCGGACTGGGCTCGCGAGGAGTTCAATATCCCGCAGCCCGTGTCCGCTTTTGCCGACCGTAAGCCAGTGGGCATCGCCCCGGCCACCGAGATCGTCGACGAACCTGCTGCTGAGGCAGACGATGTCGACGAAGACCCCATCTTCCCCGAGCCCCTGACGGCGTTCACAGAGCCTGTAGCTGTTCAGCCGATCGCAGCGCCCCAGCCTGTCGTTGAGGCCGCTGTAGCCCCCGTCTATGTCGCGCCCACGCCGGTTGTCGATGACGTGGTGCCCGCACCGATCCCAGAGATCCCCGCACCGGCTCCGGTCATCGAGCCCGCACGGATTCCCGTAGTCGCTACAGCGCCCGAGAAGACGTTCGAAGAGCTCATGGCGGAGCAGGAGGCTGCGGCGACGCCAGTAGCCGCTCCCGCTCCCTCGATCCCCGCACCTGCCGCCCCTGTAGCTGAAGTCGACTTCGACAGCATGGTGCGCGGATACGGCCAAAGCGACCCCGTCGTCAATGAGCCCGTAGTCGTTGCAGCGCCAGTAGTCGATGAAGAGATCGACTTCGACAGCTTGGTCAACGCCGCACGCCTTGGTGAGAATGCCGTCAACGCCGCAGCGCTGAACCCGGTAGTGCCGGCTCCTGAGCCAGCGCGCGAGACCCCGGCAGCACCGCAGTACGTCGCGCCCGCTCCGGCACCCGCCATCGAATACGCGACACCTGTCGCAGCTCCTGCCCCTGCCGAATATGTAGCGCCCACGCCGCAGCCCGCAGCCGTCTACGAAGCGCCTGTCGCACCGCAATACGTCGCTCCGACACCCGCCGTCGAATACCAGGCACCTGTTGCAGCGCCGATCCCCGCACCGGCCGTAGCGGAGCAGCCTCTTGCTGGCTTCGGCGGCTTGGGGAACACCATCGTGTCGTACGCCGGCAAGGGCGGGGTGGGAAAGTCCACCTTCGCGCTGACCCTCGCACATCGTGCCGCATCGGCAGGACTGCGTGTCGCTGTCGTGGACATGAACCGCGGCCAGGGCGACATCCGCTCATACCTGCGCCTCGGAGACCAGAACCTCCCCTCCATCTACAACGCCGCCGTAACCGGCCGCCCCGAAGATGCCGTCATCACCCCCGACCAGATCGCAATTTCGCGTCCGGGACTGGCACCGCTCGGATTCGCAGTAGTGCTCGCACCGCCGACCGATCTCGCAGACCCGTCGCTTGTCACTGCATCCGTCTACGCCAACACGATCAAGCTGCTCCAGCAGAAGACCGACTTGGTGATCATCGACACGCAGATTGCGGAAGCTCACGACACATCCGGGCTCATTGACCACCTCGTCGTACCGATCCTTCTCGGCGGCGGTTGGGGCCTGGGCGTCACCGACATGTCCAACCCCGGACTGAACAACCTACTTTCACGCACCCGCGACTTCATCACCCGCGGTGTCCTGCGCGAACGTCTGCTGCTCACGGTGAACAAGGCTGCGGGCTTCGGCGCGCAAGACCATGCAGCGATCGACCAGGCATTCAGCGCCTACGCCACATTCGTCGGCGCGGCCGGGGACGATCTCGGGTTCGCCAACGAGATGAACAAGGGCAACATCGACTCGGCCAACCCCACCATCGGCCCAGTAGTTGACGCGGCGCTTCTGCGCATCACCGGTGATTCCAGCTTCGCAGCAGCAGCTCCCCGCCGTCGCGGCTTGTTTGGACGCCGCAAGTGAGCGTCGAGGCATGGCGCGAGTTCGGACTCTGCGGCCAGACCGACCCCGAGTTGTTCTTTTCTGAAGCCAGCGATGACGTGGAGCAGGCCAAAGGACTTTGCGGCGAATGCCCGTCGAAGTTTGCGTGCCTGCGCGATTCGCTCGCCAACGGCGAAGACAGCGGCATCCGAGGTGGCCTGACCGCCGATGAGCGCAAAGAGCTTCCGGGCTTCGTCCATGTCCCCGCGATCTCAAGCTTCCTTGCCGTCACCGACGAAGCGATCGCCCAGGCGATCGAACGCAAAGAAGCCTACGACGAGCGACGTGCCGTGGCCCGTCGCCTGAAAGCCAACCTCGAAGTTCACCCCCTTGACCGGGAGGTGCAGCAATGAGCGAAGAGCGTGCACTGCCGCGCCTCGCCGCGATGTGTGACTCGATTGACGAGACCATTGCCGGGCTCGCCGCCGCCGAGATTGCCACACAGGAGCTACCCGCGCGCGGAGCGATTGTGACCATGCCTTCGTGGGCATGGGTCGTCCCCATTATCGACGTTGGGCGTAAGGGTGTCGACGCTGAGGGCAACCGAATCGCGATGCCATCACGGCTCGTGTGGAAGACCGGCCCCGTAGTCGTTTTGACCCCTGGCGTTCCCGTGGAATTGGAGTGGCATTTGACCTGCCTCGGCCACGATTCCCGAGGGACCCTCACTGTCCTCTATATGGAGGACACCGGGGTACAGACCGGGTACAAGGGACCGCTCTCCATGTCCCCAGTTGTGAGGGAGTTTTCGTCACTTCGTCATGCACAGCGTCTGCTGCGTGGCATTGTCAATCAAGGCAGAGACGGAAGATGGAACCTCGTCTCCAGCCTTGAACTTTTTACTAACAACAAGCTCAACCGCGCGAACGCAACAGTCGCGGCAGAGCTGGGGGAATTTGCTGACCATGCTATTGCAACCGTGCTCGACGACATCGCTATCGAACAACTTCTTGCCGAAATGCTTTACGGCGACGGAAGCTCGTCAGTCATCACCCGCATGGTCGACCGAAGCCTCCTCCCCGAAACGTTTCGCAGTGTAGACCCGATGCACTACTTCGCCGTCGGCCTCCGGGCCCGCGCCGAAGAGGCCATCCGTCGTCGCATCGGAGATCCGAAGATCGGACCGAAGATCAGGCGCGTAGCGATGCGCTCCAACGCATCTACGCTCGACGAACTGTTGGCCGCCTACAAGCTCGCACATCCTAACGATTCACTGGCCAAGAAGCGTGCAATCGCCGCGCTCACCGCAGGTCCAGAGATCGCAGCCCATCAACGCTTCTTCCACGAAGCGCTGCACGCCTCTCCGGAGGTGCTGTGAATACAACACCTCCACTGGAGACCGCCAATTCGGCGCGCGCAATTGCAAACCAGATGCGTGCCGCAGAACTGATTGCGGTCGCTGAGAGCCGTCAGACAATCCATGACGTAATCACCCACGCCGCCACACAGCAGGGACGCCCTCTGCTGCGCATCACACTCCGACAACTCCTGCTGGCCCAACCGGGCTGGGGCGAACAGCGGACAACAGCAACCTTGAAAAAACTGGCCAGCACCATCGGTCAAGCAGCACCGCCGCTGCGGAAGCTCACCATCGCATGGCTTCTGGATCAACGATCTGGAGGCCGTCGATTCATGGCCTTCTGCGACACATTCAGCGCCAAAAGCGCAGCACCCTGGCCGGGATTTCCATTCGCGCCACGGGGTACAAGCAGCAATTCACTCACTAGGGGAACAAAGTGACCACGACGAACAACCAAACGATCGCATCAGAGCTCGGCGAGCTCATCAGCGAGCTGCGTGAAGTCGTGCCCGAACAGCGCGAGCAGGTCATCAAGCGCATCGTGAACATCATGTATCCCCACTTTGAAAACTGGACACCCAAATTCTGCCGCGTCTCCGGCGATGTCACCGGCAACCACGCCCAAGATGTCGTCTCAATAGTCGCCATGCGCGTCCTCGCGATCCTGCGCGAAGCCACCGATGAGGGCAAGCATGCGTCGGTAGTCAACTGGTACTCGTACCTCTACGCCGCCGGCCGCTACGCCGCACTGGCATATTTCAACTCCTCCGATGTCACTGCGGCGTCGGGAATGACCGCGATCTTGCGCAAGCAGCGCCACATCGCGCGGACGAAGAATGGACTGCGCAGCAGCTTGGGTCGCGAACCCAATGACACCGAAATCATTGAGGCCGCCAATGTCGACATGCGTGCCCGTCGCAGCAACCCGGAAAAGCAGGGCGTGCTCGTCGACCTCTCCGACCTCAACATCATCGTCCCCACCGCAGATATTGAAGATCACGACCGAGCTGTCGAACAGACCGACGACCAGGCGATTCTCGCCCCAGTCGAAGGTCGCGAGCTCGCGCAACTAATCGTCGAAGCCTGCGCGGAGATCTCTGACGACCTCGGCCGCGCAGCCGACGTGTGGATCGGCAGCATGTACGCAGAGCCTCCTCGTCTCGGAACCGCATCCGATGTCGCTACGGTCCTTGACGTCACCGCCTCGAAAGCAACCCGACTTCTCGGCAACGCCCGCGACCTCGCACGGGACCTCTGCTGGCGACGCTTCGGAATCAGCTTCCCGGCATGACCTGCCGCGCATAGAGCAGATATGCCGACTCCCACGCACGCGATCGTCCAGACGACCACACGGACTTTGACGACCCCGATCGAAGACCCCCACAGCATCAACCCGTCACTGGGTAAACGCCAAGCCCGCCTGAATGAGCTCGGCGCCGAGGGGTGGGCTGTCGCCAGCACCATCGTCGTCGGCACGACCATTATCGACACCCTCCAGCAGCCGCTGACCAACGCCATCCCATTCTGATGGCCCGGTACTTCACCTCTGACTTGCAGTTCAGTCAGAAGAACATCATTGGGTACGCCAACCGTCCCTACCGAAGCGTCGAAGAAATGGACGAGGCGTTGATCGCCAACGCCTGGGACACGGTGGGGCCCAACGATGAGCTGATCATCCTCGGCGACCTCGCAATGGGCCAGCTCGAAAAGTCGCTTCAGACTGCCGGCAGACTGCCGGGTAACAAGACGCTGTTGTGTGGCAACCACGACCGCCCGTTCCGTTTCGGGCCCGGTCCGAAACGTGACGAGCAGATCAAGCGCTATGAAGATGTCGGTTTCACCGTCATTGTCGACCCCTGGGTCAAAGACACCATCTACGGCCATGATGTGCTGCTGTCGCACTTCCCCTACACCGGCGACTCGCACGGCGAAGATCGCTACCTCGATCGACGACCGCCGCAGCAGGACACCCCTCTGATTCACGGGCATGTCCACACCGCGTTTGCCCGCAACGGCAACCAGTTCAACGTCGGCGTCGACATGAACTATTTCATGCCGGTATCGGAAACTGCCATCGCCCACTGGCTTGACTGTCTCGCCGCAGAACGCGCGGCCGCCTAGATCAATTCGGCACAAAATCCCCACCTGGCGAAAATGCCGCGCATAGACCCTTTGAACGCAACACGCTGGTGTTCGCCGACCCGTTGGTCGAAGTCGATCACCTGAGTTACGTTTTTCACGCACCACCTTGCTCCGCCGGAGCCAGACATCCATCACACACAGAAGGGCACGTCAATGTCAGCATTGCGCGCACAAGCAGTAAGCGGCCTCGCGTCGATCACTGCTGCCCCGATGTCGGATTCCTGGCGCGAATTTTATGGGCATGAGAATGCTCACAAGCCGCAGGCGGACCAAATGTAGGTGCACATCCCCCATCCATACCTTTTGGACGGGATATGCCTACTGGATCACTCCCGCAGGCATATCCCGTCCTTTTTTTGTTCCCCAAAGATGGGGACGTAGCTCAACTGGCAGAGCAGCGGCCTCCAAATCCGCAGGTTGCAGGTTCAAATCCTGCCGTCCCCGCAACATCTCCCCTTCACCGGGCCGAGATCGCATATTGACAACTACACAGTGGATGAGATTTAGCCCCGAGGCACCAAACCTCGGGGCACGATGTCACCGACCGCGCCGCCGCCGAGCCGCTGCTATACGCATGCTCGAACGGACAGGCAAGTCGGTGACATCACCTGGGCGGTTCCCGTAGAGGCCGATCGGACCTGACTGTAAATCAGGCGTTAACACCACGCTGGTTCGAATCCAGCACCGCCCACTCGGAGCCCTGCGCTCCACACCCACCACCATCGAGCCCCTGCACGGGCTTCTCGATGGCATGGGCCCTCGGAGCTCGTTTGGTAGAGCGGTGCGTTGTCTGCGCAATGGTTGCCGGTTCGAACCCGGTCGGGGGCGCCAATCTTCAACCTCTGATGTGGCGATCAGAGTGCACCCAGTCCCCCGCGCGGCAATGCCGAAGCTGCGGCTAGGACGTGGGGTGCTTCCCCGGATGGTTGGCAGAGCGGCCTAATGCACCTGTCTTGAAAACAGCAGAAGCGAGAGCTTCCGTGGGTTCAAATCCCACACCATCCTCGATTGGCCGCCGCAGCTTGCTATCCCAGGCTGCGGTGGCTGCTCACCCTGGAGTGTGAACCGCTGATGGCAGCGGCTCTCTTTGCTAAAGAGATGGGACCGCAAGGTCTGGGATTCGAGCTCTCCTCGCTCCGCAGTGCCGAATTGACGGAATGGCAAACGTCGCAGCCTGCAAAGCTGACGCACGGGAGTTCGATTCTCCCATTCGGCTCCACTCGAACTCTTCTTTCGCCGCATCTTCTCCAGGTGAGGCGCGCGCACGGTACGCCAATAACGGAGGGGATGCCCCACATGCTGCATCTGATTTTGAGTATCGCCAACTTCACCACCTTCGGCATGGTGATCATCAGCGAGATCGGCCTTGTCGGTGCTGTCCGCGGCAGCCGCCCTCGATACCTGTGGGCTACCGCCCTGCGGCTCTCTCATTACGCACTGGTGTTCGTCTGGTTTGCCACCGCGGCATTGTCGCTGGCTACCCACAATTACTTCCATGCCGCGCTCGGCCTGGTCATGGGGTTCCTGTGGCTGTGGATCGAGTCGAAGCGCGATGAAGAGGACGACATGTTCACCGGCATGGGTACGAAAATCCGCGACGCCGCTCGGCGATCGCTGACCAGCCCGCAGACTGCCGGCGCCTCAACCTGATCACACCTGAGATCCAACACCGTGCATAGAAGACGCAGGGCACGAGCCATCGGTTTCGCGCAACGACACACAGGAGACAGACCATGAAGATTCAAGAGCCAGCAAAGGCCGCGCCTGTCATCGAGGGCGAAGTTACAGTCCTCGACGAAACGCTGCGAACCTACAAGTTCCCCGTCGGCACTGTCGAAATCCACGACGTTGTTGAACTGATTGTCCGCCCCAGCGGAACGCATCGCCTGCGCGACGCCGCCGGCAAGCTCCACGTCATCCGGTCGAACTGGATCGCCATTGAGATTGTGGACAAATCAGAACAGTGGACTAAGTAGCGACTTCGCCGCATATCCCCTATACAGACCGGCACAGTGAATGCGAGAGGGAGCTCGCGCTGTGCAGGCTATCGAGGCCCGGGCGGGCCCGCTCACGTAAACCGCCCCTCCCACACAACTGAACAGTGACCTGCAACACCACTCGGGGATGATCGGTTTCGACATCGCGTGGAGCTTCGAGAAGAAGCGGGTCGAGAACCGTCAGAGCATCTCGTAAATCAGTTCTGGCAACAAGAGATGCTAACGCTACTCGCAACGACTTCGCACTCGCAGCCTAGAGCTCTGAGGCGATAAAAAGTCCGTCAAAACCCCAAGGAAAGGTACTTCGCCCGGGGTGGAGGCGCCAGCAAAGGAAGACCCTTCCGTCCGCACTGCCACAGTGCGGGCAAGGTCGTAAACGCAGTGGATAGGCCCGCCCGACAGCGCCGCTCATCGCAACGTCGAGGCCGAGAAGCAGTGCACAGATGGGCTACACCCGTAGAAGATACCGAAACCAGCGATGGACCGGGGTTCAATTCCCCGCATCTCCACCGAGGGCTGGGATGCCGCGCATATTCTGTGCATGGCATCCCAGCAAACACAGTCACTCATCGCCGCCGCAGCTCGCCTGGGTGTGCGGATACGACCCCAGGAAGTCATCGGAGGCATTGCGCTTTCCGTCGATGAAGTCACCGCACTCTGGGGTTCAGTGCTTCGAAAAACCCACTACAGCGTGGATGTACGAGAAATCGGGCACGCGCTCGGTGGCCGCTCATTCGGAGAGGCACCGCTTGTCCTCGATGCCAAAGGCACCCTCCGCATTGTGCAGGCACTCAACCGTTTTGAGCAGGACTGCGACCGCTATAGGCGGATCTCCCGCGGTCAATTCACCGGGCCGATGTCTGGCTCAGAAGCAGCACGTTACCTCCGCGGTCGCCGCGGCAGGCTCTGATTACGACCCCGTAGAGTAGCGGCCCACCTCGCGTCCCTCTCACGGATGAGACACGGGTTCAAATCCCGTCGGGGTCACGCACGCAGCGCGAAACCACATCCGACGGAGGTGCAGGTCGCGATCGACTGTAGGCAAGGACGCTCACCCCTAAACAGAGGCACGGAATCTAAGTTTCCGCAGCCAAGGTGAGTCGATGCACTTCCGGCAGTGTCCACTCCGGCTTCGGCTCGACTGGACACGGGAAATCTCACGGGCAGCTCGTCAGGATGCCCACCTACTTTTGCACCCGCCTGGCAGGAATTGGTAGACGCGGAGGATTCAAAATCCTTTGCCGGCAACGGCGTCCGGGTTCGAGTCCCGGGGCGGGTACAAACCGCATACAGATCGGTTTATCTGTATGCGAATTGCCTCGGTGGCGAAATTGGCAGACGCACCTGATTTAGGATCAGACGCCTCCGGGCGTGGGAGTTCGAGTCTCCCCCGAGGCACCACATTTTTGAGGCCCGGTCGTTTAGCGGCCAAGGACAGCGCCCTTTCACGGCGCCAGCACGGGTTCGAATCCCGTCCGGGCTACACAGAGGCAATTTGGCGCAATGGGAGCGCGCTGGCTTGAAAACCCAGAGGCCCAGGTCCGACTCCTGGAATTGCCACACAGAGGTTTAGCGTCGCGGGGACGCTGAATCGTCACGTCACGAAGCCTGACCCGAACGGTGACGTCAGTACGGTCAGGCACCCCGCATCTTTCAACCATGTACGACATCGCCGAGATGCCGCGCATAGAAGTACTGAGGCGAACGTTCGCCTCGCCCCACCGTGACGACGGGGCATGGCAAAAGCTGGAAGCGGCGACGCGGTTCAAATCCGTAAGGGGCACTAGCAACAACGCCCGGGTGTAGCTCAGCTTGGTAGAGCGCTCGGTTTGGGACCGAGAAGCCGCAGGTTCAAATCCTGTCACCCGGACTTCGACCTGGGCATGCGGGTATCGCATGTTCGGCAGTCTCCGTATGAAGCCGGACGTAAGTGGTCGACGACACAGACCTGCCAGCCTCTGTAGCTCAGTTGGTAGAGCAGCCGGCTCTTACCCGGCGAGTCCGCGGTTCAAGTCCGCGCGGAGGCACAACACTTTTGCACCCCTGTAGCTCAGTTGGTAGAGCACTCGACTTTTAATCGAAGGGTCCGCGGTTCGAGCCCGCGCGGGGGTACTTTGCAGAATTGGCTGACTAGCTCAGATGGTTAGAGCGCTTCGCTCATAACGAAGAGGTCCGGGGTTCAAGTCCCCGGTCAGCCACCGTGGGGGCGTAGCTCAGTTGGTAGAGCGCGACTCTTCCAAAGTCGATGTCGCGAGTTCGAACCTCGCCGTCCTCTCCACAATTTTGCGCCTGTAGCTCAGCGGATAGAGCACTCGGCTACGGACCGAGCGGTCGGGAGTTCAAATCTCTCTAGGCGCACAAAACAGGGGCTCCCCGTTGCGGTAAGCCCCTGCGATCCTCAGTAGCTCAGTTGGTAGAGCGCCGCGCTGTTAACGCGGATGTCGCTGGTTCGAGTCCAGCCTGGGGAGCAGATTTCATTACACGGTTGACTAGCTCAGATGGTTAGAGCGCTTCGCTGATAACGAAGAGGCCCGGGGTTCAAGTCCCTGGTCAGCCACTAGACCTTTCGGGGTCTGCTTGGTGGGCGTAGCTCAGTTGGTAGAGCGCTGGCTTGTGGAGCCGGATGCCGCGGGTTCGAGCCCCGTCGTTCACCCCAAAACACTGTCCGGCGGTTCGGCCGCGGGACGGCTCGGGACCGTAGCTCAGTTGGTAGAGCGCCTGATTTGCAATCAGGATGTCGGGAGTTCGATTCTCCCCGGTTCCACTCGACGTCATGGCCTCACACCGAGCCCGGACGACGTCAAGGTCGACTAGCTCAGTTGGTAGAGCGCTTCGTTTACACCGAAGATGTCCGGAGTTCGAGCCTCCGGTTGGCCACCATGCCCCGATAGCTCAGTTTGGCAGAGCACCTGTCTTGTAAACAGGATGTCGCCGGTTCGAGGCCGGCTCGGGGCCCCACTTTTCAGCCGAACCTCTCTAGCTCATTCGGATAGAGCACCGGATTTCTAACCCGGAGGTTATGGGTTCGAATCCCATGAGAGGTGCTGCAACTGGCGGGATTACCGCCTTACGGTCCGGTGTTGTGTAACTGGCAGCACACCAGGCTTTGGACTTGGCAGTTCAGGTTCGAGCCCTGGCACCGGAGCAAACCAGTCGCGCGGGAAAACCACTATCGGTTCGGTTGGCACCCACGGGAAGATGCTCGGAGGATCAGCGTTCAGTGCAGCTTCATAAATATCGTTGTTGAGGGACCAGTTGCCATCGACAAGGCGCTGGGCGGCTTCGGTGAGTCCTGATTCCCCTGCGCCGATCAAGAGAGACGATGTGGCTGACTGAATCGCCAATAGTCTCAGCACACGGCGGATGTCCAAGAGCCCGGATCGGAAGCAAGCCGTCCGGACGGCGTCTGTCACACTGTTTTCTTCGCTAAGAACCGGTCTTAGATCAGCTTCGGTGTCTAGTGCCAATTCAACGCGGTTCAGGAATGCGCCGTAATCGACAGTTTTCTCGATGCAGTATTGCTTCGTTGTCTCAAACCGTTCCTGCCTGACTGAGCCATTGAAAAACGATGAGGCCGCGACAGCCAGCGCCAGCGCAGCCACGGCGAGACTGAGGACGCTCAAGGCGTGTGACCGCGAATCGCGTTTCGGTTGCGAGCTCACGATCTTCGTTGAGCCATTCCGGGGTGTCGCACGGACGGCCAGCACGAGTGCGGCCACAGCAAGGCTCAGAACACTCAGTGCGAGACCTCTCGATTTGGGCTTCGGGGCCAAGCCTCTGTTCTTCATCCGCCCATTCTGGCTGGAGTTGCCTGTCGACCGGTATCCCCCGAAGCAGGATGTTCCGGCTTTGCCGCGCTCATCCCAGGCATGAGCGAAATCATCCGTAAAGCACAGACCGGTGAACCTACCGGAAATCCCGGACAGTTCGGTTCGGTCAACCGCCCCGAGTCTGTTGTCGAACTTGCACCGGCCGAAGACGCCACTGCCGCCCACATCCGTGCGATCTCCGAAGAGGCAGGGCTTCAGGTCATGGTCGGTGTCCTCGAAGTGATCGAAGATCGTGCCGATGGTGACACCGGAGTCTTCTCGGTTCTGGACATCAACGCCGGTGACGCTCAGGAGGGATACTTCGACCGCATCGCACCGGAGATTGACAACATCAGCCGCGAGCTCGAAGCCGCCGCCTCTGAGGCTGAGCCTTCGTCCGCGAGCCCCGAAGAGACTGATGCTCACATACAGTCCATCTGCGACAAGGCTGGGTTCGGTGGTGTGATGCCCGGCATCATGGGTGTTGTCCTCGACCGCGCTGAAGGTTCCCCGGAGATGCGCTACGTGTTCTCTGAGCTGACGTCCAGCGACATCACGCGGTACTACGAACAGCACATCTCCAGCGGCATCGACGAGCTTGCCGAGCACCTGGGCTTCATGTACTGCGCAACCTGCGACGACATCGAAGACGGAGACGAATGCCCCGACTGTGGAGGCACAAGCTTCGAAGACTAAATCTCATCCACTGATGCAGTAACCAGCCGAGGTCATCGGCCGCCGGCGTTGTGAGGCGTCACTGTCCGAGATGGTGCAACTGGCAGCACTCCAGGTTCTGGTCCTGGCGATCTGGGTTCGAATCCTGGTCTCGGAGCTCACGGCGCAAGCGCCGCGCATAGAGGGAGTATGACGGCGAACACGAATACTCAGCCCACCGCAGCCCCGGGCCTCGACCCCGAAGACCAGCAGGTGCAGCAGTTGTCCGCCCGACTCAAAGCCGTCGCTGCCGAGGCGGGGTTCAGCACGTTGATGCCCTACATCCTCGACAACATCATCGCCAAGGGACTCGTGTTCGATCGTGTTCGCTGGCTCGACCTTCTCCAAGACGTAGATGCAGAGGAGGTGAAGCTCGGCTACACCCTCCACATTGGGCCCGCCGTTGACTACATCGAGGCCGAACTCAGCCGTCCCGTTGCCAACTCCACCCCAATCGACGGAGACACGGTGCAGCATCTTCGCAGCATCTGCACAGAGGCCGGCCACGCCGGACTTGCTGACCTGTTCGAAATCATTGTGGAGCGCAGCGCCAGCAAGCGTCTGGAAAGTGCCTGCCGACGGCTAACCGCTCGCGACATCGTGGAATATCACGAAGATCTCATAGACCCACTCGCCGACGAATGGATGCACTACCTGAGCGGGCTTCGCTACCCGCTTCCCGCCAACGTCGTCCTGACACCGATGCCGCAGCACCTCACAACCCCGACGCCACGCACCGACCTCGACTGAAAGGCAACCCCATGAGCAACGACCACCGCGATCAGCGAGGCGGCCATCAGTCGCGTCACCACTGCTGCGACTACTGCTCCAAAGGCCGCTTGGTCGAACGCAGCGCCTCCCGCACCACCCGCAAAGCGCGCGCAGAGCGCGCCGAGCAGCGTGCGGAGATCGACAAGACTCCACGCCGCTAGAGCGGCTGCCGCGCACACTACTGGCGTGGCCAACAATCAACCTCGCACCCCTGCCGGACGCCCCCTGGGCGGTTCGTGGACTGCCCGAGAGAAAGACGCTTCTGCTGTGACCCTCGCGCCCGCTGACGCCCGCACGCCCGCACCTGACCTCATTGAGCTGACTCCTGCAACCCAGAGGGTGCTGGATGCCATCATCGACGCCGGCGGACGCCCACTGATTGTCGGCGGTTCGGTGCGTGACGCCCTCATCGCGCGCGCCAACGGCCAGACGGTTGAGTCCAAAGACATCGACATTGAGGTCTACGGCGTCGACGGACATCAGCAGCTCATAGACGCCCTAGAACCCCTCGGCCATGTTGACGAACGCGGCGTATCGTTCGGTGTCGTCAGTGCCACCGTGGATGGCGAAGAGTTCGACATTTCGCTACCGCGCCGCGAGTCAAACGCCGGCAGCGGCCATCAGGGCTTCGACATCGACGTCGACCCAGACCTTGACGAGCGCACAGCGTTCGGGCGTCGCGATTTCACACTCAACGCCTTGGGCTGGGACCCGACCACCGGCGAACTCGTCGACCACTATGGCGGCCGCAGCGATCTCGAAGCCGGGATTCTGCGCCACACCACTGATGCCTTTGCCGAGGACCCGCTGCGGGTACTCAGAGCCATGCAGTTCGCCGGACGCTTCGGCTTCACCGTCGCGCCCGAAACCCAGGAGCTCGCCCGCAGCATCGCCGACGAATATCAGCACCTATCTCGGGAGCGAGTGTGGGGCGAGTGGAAGAAGTTGTCGTTGCGTGGCAAGGATATGACTGGCGCCCTCGGTGTGCTGCGCGACACTGACTGGATTCGGCATTACCCGGCATTGGCTGACACCATCGGCAATGCCCAAGACACACACTGGCATCCCGAGGGTGACGTGTTCACCCATCTGGGGATGGCTGCCGACCAAGCTGCCGCACGAGCGACCGCAGATGACCTGCCCGCTGAATCACGCACCGTCCTCGTTCTCTCAGCCCTGCTCCACGATGTGGGTAAACCCACAACGACTGAGGTTGAGCTCATCGACGGGCGCGAAACAATCACAAGCCGTGGCCACTCACGGGCAGGAGTCAGTGTCGCCCAGAAGTTCCTGACCGACATCGGCGCTTCAGAGGCGATCGCCAACAAGGTGCTGCCGCTCATCGACGAGCACATGTCTCATGTGAGCACCGACGGTGAGCCGTCCGCGAACGCCGTCCGTGCGCTCATCCGTCGTCTCGACAATGGTGGTACTGGCCCCAGCATCTATGACTGGGCGCGTCTGGTGGATGCGGATGTCAGCGGCCGTGGACATGTGAAGCGATCGCCTTCGGCTGACTGGATTCGAGTTGCTGAATTTGTAGGCCCGGAGCCACGGAGTTCGTTGCTGCTCGGCAGCCACCTTGCGGAGCGTGGCTACACGCCAGGTCCGGGTTGGAATCTGGTAATTGCCGCCGCCATCGAAGCCCAAGATCAGGGTGAGTTTGATGATGAGGCTGGTGCTGTCGCATGGATGATCGAGCGTGATCTGGCGCCCGTCGGCAATCCCCCACGTCCCTCCAACCGCAACCGCTCCCAGACCCTACGTTGGCTGCGAGCCCACCGTCCTGATCGCTTGGAGTAGCTGGTTTCCGCCGCATATATGTCGTTGACAGACCCCGCCCCGATGCACGAAGGATTGACATGTCAGTGACGCCCGCCCAGTGGCTTCCCGATCCCCAATCCCTGGAACATCAACGCTATTGGGATGGCGAGCAGTGGACCGAGCAGGTGCGCGACAATCCGCCGGTGTTTGAATTCGATGACGGTATCGACTTCTTCTCCCAGTCCACACCCTTTCGACCGGCACCGCCCGCACCTCCTCGCGCTCCGATCATTCGGTTGGCGCCCAGCACACTCCTAGATTCCGAGCCGACCCCGCCTGCTCCTCCTGCCCCAGTCGCTCCTCCGACATCGAAGCCCGAATCCACACCCATTGATCAGCCTGCGGTGGCAGCACTACCCAGCTTCTTCGACACGCCTGTAGAGGTGGCGCCGGTGATGCTGAATTTCGAGAAGGTTCCTGAACGCCCCGAGGTCTTGGCAGCCGCAGCCGCCGCGGAGCCTGCGCCGGAGGACAGAGTTCTCAAAGAGAAGGTCAAACGTCCCCGCCCCGGTGGTCCCACGGCCTCGACATGGATTGTCGGCGTATTCCTGCTATTGTCTATGAGCATTCTGGGGCCGGCAAACCCCCAAGCGGCAACCTACGTTCTGGGTTCTGCTCTGCTTTCCACCGCGCTGATCGCTTTGATCTCCGGCCGACCTGGGTGGGCGAAGATTGGCGGTCGGCTTCGCGCGCTGGTGCCCCTTGTGATCGCTGTGGCTTTGATCGCCGGTGCTCCGATGCTACCGACGTCGATTGTTGTCGCCCCGAAGCTGCTCACCGCCCCGCCGACACCTTCATCAGAGCAGCAGCAGATCATCTACGGGGCATGGACGTCGATCGAGCCTCGCTTCGAAAGCGAATGGGAGCCAGCTAAGGTCATCGAATTCTCTGCCCGTGTCTGCATCAATGACTTCTCATCCCAGACGCCTGATCAGGAAGTTGGCGCGATCATGTCCGAAGCCACCTTCCCCAGCGAACCTCACACCGTCACCGCCGAGCAGGCGCAGCGCATGCTCAACGCTGTCCGGACAGAGTTCTGTGGCCAGCCAGGAGTTAGGGACGTCAGCAGCGAAGTGATCTGGAGTGTGAATGGACTCGTTAGTGCCGCCGGAGACCTGCTGAATACCCCGCAGATTCTGGGTCTGCTTCCCGACTGGCCCTGATCTGCCGCATGTCCATGAGTATGACCAGCCTCCAGCCTTCGACAGCACCAGCGGTGATCGACCGAGACCCCCAGCTTCTTCCCGTGGAGCTCGTAGAGTCGCCACGCGCTGTCATCGCGCATTTGAACTCCACACACATTGTCGGGGCGCACCCGCTTCATCAGTTGTCGGAGATACCTGCGGGCATCCGACTCCGCGAGTCGCTGAAGGCTATCGAACAGTCCGGCTACATCCCTGACGTCCTCGTAGTCACGGGGCTGCTGGCGGCATTCGGAGAGGCTGAAGCCTATGAGGAGTTGCACCAGATTGTCGGTGCGGCGGCAGGAGCTTGGGGAGCGAAGATCCTGTGGGCGCCTGGCGACGGTGACGACCTGGACTGTGCCGCCGACATACTTGGTGACGGCGAGAGCTTGCCCGCAATCGTCGAGTGTCGAGGTCTGCGCCTAGTCCGCGCCTCCGGCGCAAACGTCGAGGATGTTCTGGAGTCCGTGATTCTCACCGACGAGCCCTCTGAGCTAGGCGTCATCCTCGTGCTCCCCGAGTCGTTGCGTTTGGATTCGATGCGTTCGTACATCCACATGGTGTCGGCGCTCACCGCGAGCTCAAACGTTCGGGCAATCATCTTCGGAGGCGGCTTCAACCCAACCGCATCCCAGTTAGGCCCGATCCCCATGTTCTCCGCCGGCTCGACTGCGTTCACCTTCGCAGGAGCCGCCGCTGTCGACTCTGGCCAAACGTTCAATTTCATTGTCGTTGACGAGTTCGGCGTCACTGCCGAGTCGCTTTCGTCGAGGTTCTTCGCGGAATAATTGGTCTAGCGCCGCGCCGGGTGGACCGCTCTGTCCACTGAGCATTCGTGCAAATACTGCGGATAGTGGGCAAAAGTGGTCTAGTTTTTAGGCTCATTTATCCCCGGTGACCAGAAAATGAGGATCTTACTCGTTTGGATAGTCCAAACTATGACTATGAATTCTGGGGCTGAGGTCGAACTGACCGAGCGATTTGCTGATTGGTCGCGCTCCGCGGGACATCAAAGATTTTGGGGAGTGGGCAAAACCGGCGGACGACTCTGCCTAGTGCTGCCGACACTCGATGAAGGCTTTCGTTCGATAATCCTCGCTGATGCCGGCGTGCTCTGGCTCATCGACGGATATGCCTCCGAACCCCTGAAGAACCAGCAGCATCGGCTAGGCGAAGCGCTAACGCTCTCCCCCGGTGACGCACTTCGAGACATCGCCGAATGGTGCCTGCTCCTGGCGTGGGAGTCACTTCAAGCCGGCGAATTCGGCCCAGCAGCCCAGCGCGCACATGTCGCAGCCCGAATTGGGCACTACACCGCAGATGGAGTCCTCGAAGAACGAGGCACAATAATCAAAGACGCAGCGCTCTCGCAATAGCCCCACCCGATAGTCGCCATCCCGCATAGGGATGGCATGGACCTCAATGCGAAAGACGTATCCGACACTGGCGAGCAGCCTACGGTCAAAGAATTCGCCCTCAGCTACCACCATTACGAAGGCCGCACAGCCTGGGCTCTAGGTGAGGACACTGGAGCCGGCGAAGCAAGCGTTATCCTCAGCGGCACCAGCGAAGACCCTGACTCACAGGGCGTAAAACTCGCTGCGGTGCTGACCTCCATCGAATACATTCAGGCTCGCCACGACTACGGCACGCTGCCTCGAATCACCCTCTACGTCTTCTCCACCACCGTGCGCCAGCAGCTCTTTGAGCTCGGCAGCATGTTCGGAAAAATCTACATCCCGGCACGCTCAGCGATGGTGCACCTCGAACAGTGGAGCCAGCCGGGCATGGCCGCCTGCCGCGAACTCCTCGGCGCTCCCACCCCCGAGCCCGTAGTGAAGGCTGTCGAAGCGACCGAAGCCAAAGAGCGACGGAAGGCGCGCGAACGAAGCGGCGCCCCGTACGCACTGAAGACCATCACCATCGCTACCGACGGCAGTGTCTGCGGTGGCCGTGGTGGAGGCGGAAGCTATGGCTGGATCGACGAAAACGGCGCATACGGAATGGGCCCAGTCTCCACGCTCGACATCCTCGTCGCTGAGATCACCGCGATCACCGTTGCGCTTCACTCGGCACCGCTAACGCATCGGGTCCGGATTCACACTGACTCGAAGCCAGCCATCGCCCACATCAAGGCAAGCGCCAAAGAGCTCTCCGGAGCAGGCCGCACTCGAAATGTCACGAAGGCGTTGCGCAAACTCCACGAACGCATCGAGAAGCACGCCGCGGTCGAGTTCGTCTGGGTGCGTGCCCACAACGGCAACATCCTCAACGACGGCGCGGATCGTCTTGCCCGCATGGCGCGCCAAACAGTCTCCGGTGTTTCCGAGGACGCTCGCGCAGAGATCGCCCAAAACATTGCCGCTGATGTCGTCAATGCCCTGGCTGCCAAAGGCCGCAAGACCAACTCCTGACTTCCGCCGCATATTCCATAGACAAATCCACATCCATGCCTGAAAAGAGATTTCGATGAGTGACACTCCTCCCCTGACTCGACGCGAACTGCGTGAAGCCGAACGAGCCGCCGAACGAGCTGCGGAAGCGGCAGCAGCAGCCAGCGCGGTCCCGACAGACATACAAGCGCCACCGACTGCGCCCACCAGCTATGTCGCACCGGTTGCGGAAGTTCCAGTGGTGGCCTCGCCGCCGCTGGCCGAGCCGGGATATGTCGCCCCGATCGCACCGTCCGCCCCCGCTGTGCAGCCGCAGGTAGATGAGCCAGGAACGCCCGGCTTCGACTGGGGATTGCAGCCCAGCAACGAACCCGTCGCCAGCCCCGTAGCGGCACCAGCCGTAGATGCTGCCGACGAAGAGCTCTTCCAGTACCCCGAACCGCGCCGCGCTCCAGCGCCGGTCGTCACCCTCGCCCCCGAGATAGAAGATGCAGCAGTTGCTGAAGCATCGGCGAAGAAGGGTGGCAAGGCACCGAAGGCCAAGCAGTCTAAGACGCCGCCGACAGACAAGGGCGTGAACCTCTTGGCTCTGGTCAGCATCGTCGCCGCAGTCGTCTCCGGCGCATTCTCATTCGTACCCATGCTGACGTTCGCCGCACTGCCTGTCGGCGGTATCGCACTGCTCACAGCCCTCATCGCCGTTGTCCTGCCCGGGTTCAAGAAGACTCTGTCGCTTGTGGCGGTTCTGTTGGCGGTGCTGGCAGGTGGTTACGCCGGCTACGTCCAGTTCGGTGCCCCCGCCAGCCAGTCGGCAGCCCCGCTATCCAGCGTCTTGTTCTCGGTCACGGGCGGAAGCGCCGAAGGCGAAGACAAGGTGTTCATCAACTACTCCTACGACTACGGCGTAACCGGGGCATCGTACGAAGGCGCCGGAGTCGAGCCCGCCCCCTGGTCACAGACACTGCCGGTTCTCTCGGCAAGCGATCTGATGAGCGAATCGTTACCCGGACTGAAAGCGGGCGAAGGATCGGCCCCCGACGCAGCACCAACCTTCACCCTCACGGCCGACCCAGCGGGCGAAGGCAACTTTTCCTGCACCATAACTGTCGACGGTGTGATCGTCGCTGAGGGCACATCATCCGGCGGAGAAACGCTGACGTGCACCACCGCGACAGAGGCCGAGGTCGAAGGCTAATGCTGCCGATCCATGTCCAGGCGCAGAGGCTCCGCTTCGACGCCGTGCTACCCAGCTATGCAACCGCCGGTGATGCCGGGTTGGACCTCAGCTCCTGCGGCCCGCACCGCATTGCCTCTGGTGAACGGGCGGTGATCTCCACGGGGATTGCCCTGGCGATCCCCGAAGGGCATGTCGGGCTCATCCACCCTCGGTCGGGTCTTGCTGCGCGAGCGGGCATCACTGTGCTCAACGCGCCCGGCACGATCGACTCCGGCTATCGAGGAGAGATCAAAGTCATCCTCCTCAACACCTCGAATGAGCCGTTTATGATCGCTGGCGGAGATCGGATCGCGCAGCTCGTCATCCAGGAATATCGGCATGCGGAACTGCTCGAAGTCGATGAGTTACCGCAAAGCCATCGAGGCAGCCGGGGTTTCGGCTCCACCGGTGTCTGATGCCGCGCATATAGTGAGTACAGGCCGATTCGCTTCTCGTCGTTGATCGGCTGTTACCTAGAACGAGACAACGCCTGGCTGCGGGGCTAGACCAAATTCCGCGGCAACAGTTTGACAACGGAGGGGTTGGGTTCGTTTCTCTGGCGAATCCAACCCCTTTGCTGTGCCGTCTGAGGTTCATGGCCTGCGCCGAGAAAACAAACCAGCATCAATTGTGGAGATTTTTGAAATCGCCGCACCCATACTCGGCAGATGCCCGATCGGCGCATCGCCCTCTCAATGAAAGACTTATCGTGAACCTGATTGACCTGCTTGGAAGCCCTGCCGCAGCCGGCATGGCCTCGGGAGCGACCCTTGGAACGCTGGCTGTAGCGGCATCTGTTGCCGCCAAGACCTGGCTCGACCGAGACCTCACACGCCCCGCTTTCAATGCAGATCGCGCACTTCGCGTACAGGCTCGCGAGCAGCGTCGAGCTTTCGCCGGCGCCCGCGTAGGACGTGGCGTACCCGCCGGTGGACAGTTCGCCGCCCACACACGCGATGACGGAGACGTCGGCCTCGACAAGTAAGTCGGCGTCATCACACCCCCGCAGAGGCATCACATTCGGAAGAAATGCCGCGCATAGATGCTTTGAACGAAGTTATCCGGGGGGTTTTTTTGAACATCACAGTCGTTATCGCAAACCAGCTCATGCTCGACTGCGTGAGCTCCAGCCTCAGCGCAGCGAACATCTCCATTGAGTCGAAGTCCACCAGTTGGGCTGACTCGGGCCTCTGCGACGGAGCCGCACCTGACGTCGCTATCATCGACGCAGACCTCTGCGACGACATTCCGTTGATCTTCAAGCTCAACACGATGAAAGCCATTGGCGTCCCGACCATCGTGATCAGCGCCTCAGCCGAACCCCACCTCGTGCACGCTGCGCTCGACGGCGGTGCACATTCCTACATCACCGCCACAGATGGGCTCGAAGCCCTTCTCGAAGCCATCGACAGGGCTGGATGCAACGAAGCGTTCACATCTGCCTCCAGCGCCGCAGCGTTGGAACTGCTGACTGAAAGCCGCACTCCGAAGCTCAGCCATCAAGAGCGACTGTGCATGACCTTGGTCGCCTCGGGGCTGCCGATGAAGGCTGTCGCTCTACGTCTCGGAGTGACCGAAAGCACCGCCAAGGGCTACCTGAAAAACCTGCGAGCCAAGTACCGCAACGCCGGATTCGACATCGGATGCAAAACCTCGCTGCGCCTCCAAGCCACTCGTGACGGCATCTACGCCGAAGGACTCGGCGCAACTTTGGGCTACCGGCCATAAATGCCGCGCATAGAGGGATGAATAAGCCACACCCATCCCACAGGAAGCAACCAATGCCCCTCAATCGCTCCAGCACGATCTCCGAGATCGACGAGATCTGCGTATTCGACGCCGAAACAACAGGAATCGACCGAGAGAACGACCGTATCGTCACCTTCTTCATCGGGACTATGACGCGCGACGGCGTCCTCACACGATCTCATTCGTGGCTCGTCAACCCCGGCGTGCCCATCCCCGAAGGGGCATCGGCCGTCCACGGCATCACCGATGAAGTCGCGCAAAGCCAAGGGGTAGACCCCGCCACCGCAATCCGCGAAATGGCTGAAACCCTCGGCGCTTACGGCTACATGCCGATCGTCGCCTTCAACGGCTCTTACGACCTCACCATCCTCGACAGAGAATGCCGTCGACACCTAGGTGTGCAGTTCACCGCAGACATCAACGCCTTCGTCGTCATCGACCCGTTCATCATCGACAAGGGCAACGACAAATACCGTCGCGGTAAGCGAACCCTCGCCGCAGTTTCCGAGCATCACGGTGTCGAGCTCGTCGGCGCTCACGACGCTGAGGCAGACGCCACAGCCACAGGCCGTGTAGCCCATGCGGTGCTGAGCAAACTCCCCTCGACCATGACAATCGGCGCGCTCCATGACCTCCAGGTCCGCTGGGCCGCCGAACAAGCCCGCAGCCTCACCGAATACTTCACCCGCCTGGGCACATTGACATCGCCTATCCCCGAATCCTGGCCGATGCACCCGTTCGAACTCGCGCAGGCAGAAGCAGCTCAAGCTGCCGAGTCGGCCGCATAGGCGGTGAATGCCGCGCACAGAGTGAGTATGCAAACGCAACTAACACGCCCAGCCTCCTCAACAGAACCCGAGGGGAAGCCAAGCGATCGCGCGGCACTCGCCCGCTTCGGCCATGCCGTCGATATGGCTGTCTATGACCTCGACATCGGACGACGTGACCGTGCTGACGCCCATAACCTCACTGCCCTCGCCGAGATTTTCACCAGTGCGGCGCTGGAGATCGCCGAATCGCAGATCCACCGTGACCAGATGACAACAACCACCCGCGGGCTCCTGCTGACATTGCAGCACCGCGACCCCGACCTTCACACTGACGACGCGGAATTGATGTTCTACACCCTCGCCGATCGTCTCCGAAACGCAGCCATCCCGGGCACGGAGCGCAAACGCCGCCGAGGGCTGGTGCGACAGCTTGTCGATCTCGGAAGTCTGTCGCTGGCAGCAAGTGGCATCGCCTCCACGCCAGAGTCCTACGGTGCTCGATCGGCGGCGGCAATGCGGACCAGTGAGAAGGTCATCGCCTACTGATCACCTCCAGACCGCCCCTGCCTCAGCAGGGGTTTTCTGCATCTGCGACCTGAACGATGCGCACACGCATAGGGCGATCATGCGCTACTCGCCACTGCCAGAACCGATCATGGTCACACAGCGACATGTCAGCGGCCGGATGGCCGCAACGATCTTCGCCGTAGTCGCCCTGCTCATACTCACTCCATCAACCACAGACGCTGCGATCGCAGACGAAACTGTTGCCATCGCGCCCGCCACCCAACCGCTGACACACGCCCAGAGCTTCACGGTCAGTGACGACGTTGTGATCGCCAGCCCAGCATCCGACACCATCGAGGTCATCGAACCCGAACAGACTATTCAATACGTTTCCGGAGCGAGCCTTGCCGGCAACGGCATCATCTGGCCCTTCTCCATCGACTCGATCACCGACGCCTACGGCGAACGGCCGCCACCTTGCGAGGGCTGCAACACCTTCCACGGCGGAGCAGACTTCGCCCACAACGCCGGGCAGCCCATACCCGCCATCGCAGACGGCATCGTCCGCTCCGTAGACTTCCCCTCCGACTTCGGGCAGCGCGTAATCATCGACCACATCATCAACGGGCAGCTCGTCTCCACGCTCTATGCCCACATGGTTGCAGGCTCCCCCACCGTGAACACAGGAGACATCGTCCGATCCGGTCAAGTCATCGGCTATGTCGGCGAAACCGGCCTGGCATTCGGCGAGCACCTGCATCTGGAGATCCTGCTCGATGGAAGCGTCCGCACAGACCCAGTCGCCTGGCTTCGCAACAACGCCGGATAGTCACGCTCACCGCCGCACTCATGCAGACCATGACCAACATCAAGCGCGTATCCCCCGGCGTACCCACCGGCGGAGAGTTCGCCTCCCACAACCGAAGCGACTCCGACATCGAACTGAGCTCCACCTCCCGAACTTTTGGCTCAGTCGACGAGTTGCGCGGCAACGACCGCGCTGTGACAGCCATGACCGTCGCTGCCGCCGGCGAGCATCACATGCTGCTCAAAGTCGACCCGGATGCCGCAGATGAAGCCCGAGGTGTAGTTGATGCACTGGCTCGCGCAACCGGCAAACATGTCGTAGTCGTACCGGCCGAAACCCACTCCAGCGACCTGCTGGGCTTCCCGGGAAAACCAGGACTGTTCGAGCAGGCAGATGGCGGCATCCTCTACATCCCCGACGCTCAAAGCCTCTTCGCCGCAGAGCTCGACCTGCTCCGCGCGCCCCTAGAGGCCGGGTCGATCAACTACGCCCGCGGAGGCGAAAGCCATCACGTCCCGGCAGACTTCCAGCTCGTGCTCGGTGTCACTCAGCCCCGCGAAGGCACGCCCCCGGCGCAGGCACGTCGTGAGCAGAACCGGATCAACGGGCCAATCCGCGACCGGATGGGCCTGATCACCCCCGTCGTACCCACCGACCCGAAGAAGCCCGCACCAGCCGATGAGCAGACGCTTGTGTCCTCAACGGCCGCTGCCCGCGAACGCATCGCCGCCGAACTCCAGGGAACTCCGTGGACGAAACTCGCGCACGTGCCCGGCGCATACCTCCGTGGCCCGATCAAGAAACTGAGTTCAGAGCTCACCCGACCGATGGACCGAGCACTGGAACGCGGCGGAATCACCATGCGCGGTTACGACCGTGCGCTTCGCTCTGCGTTCACTCGCGCAGCGATCGACGGAACCCCAGTCACCGCTGAACACATCAGCGCTGGGCTCACCGACCGCATCTAGCTGAGGTTGCCGCGCATAGGCAGAGCATGCTTGCAGAAAAGATGACAGAGACCGGCCGTGCGCTGGCGACCATTGAAACCATCACCGACATCGCCGCGATTGAGGGCGCTGACTCCATTGTCCGCGCCCGCATCCGCGGCTGGGATGTCGTCGTCGGCAAAACCCAATTCGAGGTCGGTGACACCGTCATCTACGTCGAAGTCGACTCGCTCCTGCCGATCAGCGACCCGCGATTCGCCTTCTTGGCGTCGCGAGGCGTCCGCAATCAGAACGGCGTCGAAGGCCATGTGTTGAAAACCGCGCGACTGCGAGGCCAGTACTCCCAAGGCATCGCCTTCGATCCCAGTGACTTCCCCGAGGTCACGGACGCCCAAGTCGGCGATGACGTCACTGACGCCCTCGCCATCATCAAATGGGATCCTCCGCTGCCTGCCGAACTGATCAGCAACGCCCGCGGATGGTTGCCGTCCTGGGTGAGCGCCAGCTCCGAGATCCGCGTCCAGAACTCGTCCGACATTCTGGCTGCCGATGCAGAGCGTGGCGACTGGCTTGCGACCGAGAAAATTGATGGCATGTCGATGACCGTCTGGTCGGACGGCGATGACTACGGCGTCGCCGGCCGCAACGTCGACTTCTTAGAAGCCTCCAACAACATGTTCTGGCAGACCGCGAATAGCCTCGGCCTCCATCCGTCGATCGGCTCAGAATGGGGAGATCGACGAGTCGCCATTCAGGGCGAACTCTTCGGCCCCGGAGTGATCAAAAACTCGCTGGCAGTCAACGACGTTGAATTCCGAGCGTTCACCCTCTACGTCGATGGCATTGAGGTGCCCCGAATCCAGTGGCCGAATTGGCTGCTTGACATCGCCACCCCCGTCTACGACTTCGACCTGCCGCACAGCGTCGATGAAGCTGTCAAGCAGGTTGACGGTCTCAAGTCGTTGATCAACCCCCAGCGTCGAGCTGAGGGTGTTGTGTGGCGAAACCGCACCCGCGCCTATGTGGGCTTGCCCAATGGCCGTTCGGTGCGGGCAAGTCTCAAGGTGATCTCCCCCGCATACCTGATGAAGGCCGACCGGTAGCATCCGTCAGCGGCGATCTCCGGCCTCGGGGATCGCCCTGCGGGCACTTTGTCGCCAGAACGATCTGGGCTCGCCCAGTGGCAGCCCGTGGCCGGCCGTCAGCGGTTCTGAGCCGCGATACCGTCAGTCAGTGCGCTTGATCTTGCGTGCCGGCAGTTCCCACTCTCTGGCGGGGAAACTCTCGATCGCGTCGGCACCCCGACGACGAGCGATCTCCAACAGAAGTCGTGCGCTGGCCTCCGCATCTGCGCCCGCATCGTGATGGGCGAACGTCGGCAAACCCAGACGTCCGCTGAGGATGCCGAGGCTATGACTTGACTCATTGGGGAAAGAGAGCTTCGCGAGCTTGAGAGTGCAGAGGTAGCGCCAAGACGGCGGGGTGATTCCATAGGCTTCTGACGCACGCTCGATCACAGTGCGTTCAAACGACGCATTGTGGGCCACGATCGGATAGTTGCCTCGCACCCGGTCGATGCGCTCCAACAGGTTTGGCCACTCCGGGGCGCCCTGAATCTGTTCGGGGCGAATCCCATGCACAGCGGTGTTGCGGGGCAGGAAATAGCGCATCCCCGGAGGAGGGGTGACAAACACCGCATGGGTTGCAACCAGCTCGCTGTCACGGAACTTCGACAGCCCCACCTGAATGACACTGCCACGCTTCTCGTTGGCGGTCTCAAAATCCAGGGCGATGAAATTGAAAGTCATACCGTGACTATGCGGCCGCGATGCCCGCGGGTGTCGAGACGCAGACTCATCCGATAGCCAAAGCCCTTTCGAGCAGGCCCACCTCACCCAGAGTCTCGGAAGCCATCTGAAAAGATGCCGCAAAGGTCGCAGCGACAACGAGACAAATCGCGACCGTGATGACCACGATGATCAACCACCGACGCCATCGCGGAATCGGCACGCTAGGGGTTTCGACTAACGGGTTTGATGGGAATTCGGGTTTCACAATCACTCCTCGTGCTCAGGCTCTCAGTTGGATGCGCGAGCATGCGCTCGCCCGTACAGCCTGTCTATGCGCGGCAAATGCAGCTCCTGTCAGGCCGAAAGATTGCTGGGAGTGCCGCGCATAGATTGGGCATGGACATGAACACGGCACGAGCTCTTGCTCACACGATGATGAACGACCACGGCCTTACCGCTCGGGGTTGGACCTTCCACTTCGACAACGCACAGCGTCGCCTCGGGCTCTGCAAGCATTCGCAGCGTCAAATCACCGTCTCGCGCTACATGACCGAAGCTGCAACCCGAGAGCAGTTCGCAAACACCATGACCCACGAGATCGCCCACGCGCTCGTCGGCCCCGGCCACGGCCACGGCCCGATCTGGAAAGCCAAAGCTCGCTCGCTCGGCCACTCAGGCGACCGCACCAGCCTCAACCCCTACACCCGACCGGGCGACCTCGCCGCCGTACCCGGACTGTCACGCACCGTCCCCGCCTACAACGTCGGCCAGTACCTCGAACTCAGCGATGGACTTGTCGGACGCATCATCAACGTCGGCCGCAGCCGCTACAAGATCGCAGCCAGCGACGGACGGCAATGGTTTGTCCCCTTCGCCATTGCGAAGATCGTCACCGGAGAGAAGCTGGAAGCCGCAACCGCAGCGGCTAAAACCGCTAACCAGACCAAGAGCCAGACAGCGGCAGAGTTCCTGGAACAGCACCGCCGTGCACCGAAGGCCCCAATGGTCGGCTCACGCCTCCCCCGCGGAACGCGCGTGAAGCTCCGCAATCAGACTGGCGTGATCGAAAAGATTGCCCGCATTCAATATCACGTCCGCGGTGAACGCGACGGCCGCCTCTACGGTGTGCGCTTCGCATACGTCCAGCTTGCGGAATCCGTAGCGCCGATGTCCGCAGCAGCATCAATGCCGACCTCTGCAACCTCAGCCCCCAGAAGCTGAGCCGGTGCGGCACCAGCCGCACACATGCCGGTCATGGACAACACCTCACGACCCCGCACCCCCGCCGGCAACCCCACTGGTGGCGAATTCGCACCGCATAAGCGTGACGAATCCCCGATCGAGCTGACCGAAGCAGCGCCTGGCCCTGTCCTCAAAATCTGCCGCGAATGCGGTGACGAAATTGAGCACCTCGCCGATTTCCCCGGCCCGCTCTGCCTCAAGTGCTACCGCGAATCTGACGACGCCAAGCAAGCATGGGAAGCCGAAGACATCCGTGCAGCTTTTGGGATGGGCCGCCGAGGCACCAAACGCCCCAACCGCGGAAGCCGCAGCAACTAGGCTCCTGACATCCGAGACCCCGTATTGAGATCACAACGATCCCGGTGCGGGGTCTCACTCATGCAATGTCGGGATATGCGCGCATTGTGCAATGTGGGGATATTCGGGCATAGAAAAGCCCCACAGCACCAGTCGGAACCGGCACTGCGGGGCTGGGATCTGTAGCTATACGGTCTCTAGCTGGTCGGTGGCGATACGTTCGACGTTGCCGTCAGGCAGGAACTCGACAAACCATGACGCGGGCGCTTCGGGGCCTTCAGATTCGGCTTCGAGCACGAGCTTGCCCTGGCGGTCGCCGACCTTCACAGCCTGCCCCTCGACGAAGGTGCGGGACTCCTCAACCTGATCTTCGGTGAGCCCACGGTGCTTGGCGACGAGGTTCAGGAGCTTGATCGTCTGGCAGGGGAAATGCTGGCCGTCTTCGACACAGTCACCGAAGGTCTCCACAACATGGAACTTGCGCATGCTCTGGTCGATCTGGTCGATGATGTGATCGGCTGCGGCGATGCGCTGCTCGATCATGGGCATGAACATATCGAGAATCCCCGACGCAGTGTCGGTGGGGCTGTCGGTTGTTTCGGCCAGGCGGCCGGCGATCAGTTCGAGGGCCTGCTGGCGGAAGTCTGCGGAGGTCTGCATGCCACTCCTATGCGCGGCATCCACAGCCAGAAGCCGCACTCATGCTGACCATGACGACAAACATTATCCGCAAGCAGCACACCGGCCAGGCCGGCAACGGTGGCGAGTTCGGCAATCACAACCGATCCGAAGCCGACATTGCGTTGGGCGGCCGCGACGCCGACCAGGAGTTCACCCTCCGCAAGTCCTACGAGAACGGCATCCAACTGATCGCCAATGACCAGACCGACCCGCCGCCGGTCAAAACCGACTTCGGATTCACCCACACCATCAAGATCGGTGGCGTCGCGCACGCCAACGTCCGTGCTCGGGCGATCGGCGTACTGTTCGACCCGGAAGCCGCAAAGGATGAGGCCCGCGAGCTCATCGCTGCCGGCAAGAAGGTCACGTTGCTGACGATGAATGCCCGCGGCGCCGTACACGCCCACGAGGGTACGGGTGCCCACACCGGCGATGGTGGACTCATGTTGCTGAAGAAGGGTTCACGCACTCGCGGCTACGACTTCGAGCGAATGACAATCCTGAGTTCCGCCGAAGGTTACGGCAAAGGCGAGAAGCTGCTCGCCCAGTACACCGCTGCCGCTGACCTGATCCCCGTCGTTGATGAGCCAACCTTCGACGGCATTCCCGACACCACCGGCAGCGAAGAGGAGCCGCCGAACGACATCGCTGCGATGTACCTCATCGACGGCCCTGACTTCGGTGGGGGCTCCGCACCAGGCTGCCTGTTCGCCGCTACCGACGTGCAGGCAGAGGATGGCATCGTCAACGGCTACTTCTGGGCACCAGACGACTCAGGTGTCTTCTCCGAACATGGCTCGATGTACTTCAACGACATGAAGTCCCGAGGTGCCCGTGTCCGCAATTACAAGCCGGGCGCGCTCACCTTCGGTGATGTCATGTCCAACCAGCTCGGCACCACTCGCGCTGAGGCATACGGCAAAGTACACGCCGCATCGAACTAAAACCCAGGCACCAGATCAAGCCCCGGAGTGATTCTGTCCTCCGGGGCTTTCCCGTTCGCCAAACTCACGCATAGAGGACGCAGAGCCGTCATTGCGGCTCGGACATCCCATCAACCAGGAGCCACATCCGATGAAAACCGACATCACGCCCCGAGAGACCGTGGCGACGTTCACACTGCCATTACCGCTCGACGCCGTACCCGCCATCGGCGAGCTGATAAAACGCATCTACGGCACCGGAGATATTGGTCTGGGCATGGATGGCGACTCAATCCGCGTCATCGCCCCGGCTGAGGGTTTCGGTGCGAAGAAAACCGGTCGTGGCCCCGCCGCTGTGTCGGTAGCCGACGACATGAAAGCCACCTATCTGAAGCTCCGCGACGGTGAGCTGAAACTCACACTGTCGGACAAGCAGAATCAGGTGCTGGTCATCTCCGAAGTCATCCGGCAATGGTTCAGCGACGTCGGCGGAGTCAACTACGTCGAGATGACACTGGCCGACCCGGAGTCCGACATCGAGTGGGTCTACACAGTCCAACATCGAGATGGCGAAACCCCACACGAACTTCGCGACAAGGCGGAGAAGCGTGTGGCTGAGCTGGAAGCTGAACTCGCCGAACTCAAGGGGCAAAACTGATGCCGACCGCCGATGTCGAAAAGGAGCTGCTTGAGCTTCGTGGGATCGCCGAAGAGTACCGTGCGCTGAAGAATCAGCTCTTGGAACCGCCGCGTGGATGGTTTGTGCTCGGTTCCCACATCGACCAGCCAGATGTCTGTCTGGAGTTCTGGGGCGACGAAGGCGGAGTGCCGCTCTGGGAGCGCCCCGTGCCCGCTATGGACACGAAATACGTCGTGACCGTACTCGTGGACGAAAAGAGTTCCCGGCGCCTCCCAGAGGCTATGGGGGCGATCGCCGCGTGGATGCCCGACGCGACCATCACTGCGGCAGTCGCAGACGACACCCACCTGCCGCATGTAGATCAGCGAGAGGACACACCGCGATCTCCAGCGATCGAGGAGAACGCCGATGACTGAGAACAACCAGACGAGCCCGACCCAGCGGTGGATTGTCAGAGGCATCGCCCACGGGTTCGCCATCCCCGAGGTCTGCTACACCCACGACGGCGTGCCGACCACAACATCAGAAGACGATGCCTTCGATACCGAAGGCCAATACACCTGCTTCCCCCTCGTCAGGCTCTACGAAGCCGAAGAGGTGCGCTCCGCAGTCGAATCGTTCTCGCCGACCACCGACTGCACCTTCACCCCACGCTCAGCTCATGGCCACGACAACAGCGTCATGGGCTACAGCCAATGGCTTGCCGAAGGTGTAGCTGAAGGTCTGATCGGCCAGCCCGTATGCTTCGCCCACGACACCGTCCCCATGACCGCCGACGAAGTGGTTGATGACGACCCGTGCATCCACGTCCTGCGCCTACTGCACTCGACCGACCAACGCCTGGCGCTCACCCGCCGCTAGACCACAGAAAAGGGGCTGCACCTCCGAACAGGAAGTGCAGTCCCTTTTCTGTTGCGATCTCGCCAACTAGCTCGCGGCGACGATCGCTTCAAACTCAGCAGCGCCCATCACACGGATGCCCGCAGCTTCGGCCTTGACGAGCTTCGAACCCGCCGACTCTCCAGCTACAACGATGTCGGTTGATTTCGAGACCGAACCGCGGACAGTGCCGCCCAGGCGCACCACGGCAGCCTCAGCGTCTTTACGGCTCAAGGTCGGGAAAGTCCCCGTGACAACAACCTGCAAGCCCGTGAACTGCGACTCGACGGTATCCACAGCCGCGGCAGCACCAGGAACGTAGTTGTGGCGCTCCCGCAGCTCATCAGCCAAAGCCTTGATGCGGGGACGTGCGACCAAGAAATCGCGGGTGGTGATTGTGCCGAACCCCTCAAGACCCTCAACCTCAGCCTCAGTGGCGTTGGCGATCGCATCGAGCGAACCGAAACGGGCTTCGAGAATACGTCCGGTAGTGCGACCCAGTCCATGCAGGCCGATGGTGGCAAACCACTTGCCGACCGTCGCGCCGCCCAGCCCGTCACGTATCGCCTTCACCGCAGCGGCCGCCGACTTCTGACCCTGACGGTCGAGGCCGACGATGTCGCTCTCGGTGACGGCGAGCATATCGGGGAGGGTGGCGACCTTGCCGGCATCGACGAGTTTCGTCACCAGCGACGTTGAGACACCGAGGATGCCGAGCGTCTGGATGCCGTAGACAATGACGGTGACGGGGTCGAGATAGCCGACAACGCGGAGGTTGATGTCGTCACGCACCACCGAGTATGTCTGCCCGTCGCGGCCAGCCCATTCGGTCAGCGGTGCGATCGGAGTTCCGAGCTCGGCGTTCGCGGCGCTGCGACCCTTGATGTACGGGATCACTTCACCGGAGCGAGTCACGTCGATGATGTCACCGATCGCCAACTGCATGTCCTCAATGAACTTGAAATTGTGGAGGGTGGCCTGAGACACGTTCGCTCCTGCGAGACTCACGGTGTCGAAGATCGCGACGGGGGTGAGCTTTCCCGTGCGACCAAGCTGCCATTGGACTTCGCGCAGAATCGTCGGCTTGATCTCCGACGCGAACTTGTAGGCGATAGCCCACTGCGGTGCGCTGCTGGAGTCGCCAAGGGCGTTGCGGTTGTCACGTCCAACGACTTTGATTACTGCGCCGTCGGTGTCGAAGTCCAGATCGTGACGGCCGAGGTCCACTTTCGAGATCGCAGCCATAATCCATGCTGCGGTGCTCTTGTCATCAAAGCTGTTGGCTACGGTGACGTGCATGTGGTCGTGACTCGTGGTGAATCCCAGTTCCGTCAAGCGACTGGAGAACATCGTGCCCTCGTCGTGGATGACCAGCGACAGGTGGCGGGCTTGGGTGCCAGACTGGCGGCGGAGGATGCCGGCGGCGGCGTTGCGGGCATTGGAGTACTTGCCGTCGAGTACGGAGTTCAGGGCGGTGAATGAGCTGTGGCTGAGCATGATCTCGCCACGCAACTCCACTCGGCGAGGTGAGCCGTTGAGCACCAGCGGCAGTGCGCCGGATTCAGCCATAAGGCGCACAGCGTAGGTGACATCTTCGCCGTGGTCGCCGTTGCCGCGAGTCACCGCACGCACCAGCGTCGCTGCGGTGCCGGTCTCAGCGGCTTCGTACACGAGCGAGATCGCGAGGCCGTCATATTTGTACTCGATCGAGTACTGATCGGCCTGCACACGTTCGACGAATCGCAGCACCTCGGCTTCGGTGCGCACCTTCGCCAGTGAGAGCATCCGGCGCTCGTGAGCGACCTTCCCCTCGGGAATGTAGCCGTGGCCGGTTGTCTCCTCAACACCGAGGTCGCGAAGCTCAGCCAGAATCGCGTCGAAGTCCTCATCGGACATCACCGACTCGCCTTCGTAGTACGCAGCAGATGCGCTGTCGCGGATGGCAGTCAGTTCTTCGACGCGGTTCTGGTCAGTCAAGTTCGATCTCTTCTCGGTAGTTGGTGCGTTCTACTTCTTCTATGCGCGGCATCCGCGCGCTTTCGCCGCGCGCGCGAACGCCCGAACGCCCGCCGCACCCACATGGGATATGACCAACACCCCCGTGCGTAAGAAGAACACTGGCGAGCCGGGAAACCCCGGCCAATTCGGCACCCAGAACCGTCCCGAGGCCGACAGCGCCCTCGCCGAGGCCGACGTCCGCACTGTCACAGTCTCCGACCTCAAAACCGGAGATGTGATCATCGGCGACGACGGAGGTCGCGTCCGCGTCGAACGAGCCTCCGCGATCTTCCGCTCCGTAGATGAATGGGCGATCGAGACCGAGTTTGGGACGCTGAACCTCGCCGAGACCGAGACTGTGAAGGTCGCGGACAGTGTGACGAAACCCAGCACCCTCGACAGTGTGCGCGCCGAGTACCGAGCTGCACTTGATACCGCCGTGCTCGCTGACTTCCCCGAAAGTGAACCGTCACTATTCACGCCAACCGATGGCTTCCAAGACCGTTGGGTTGATGTCGTGGCGGTGGACTTCGAGTTCGGCAAAACCGTGAAGTACACCATCGACCCCGAGGGCGGAATCACCAGCTTTCACCTCTGACCCGCACCGCCGCGCATAGAGGTCAGCAGAGGTGCCGCGTCGTGCTGCACCCCATAGATCGAGGACATGACAATGGCAAGCAGCACCACATCGACAATCCCAGCCACCGCGGTCGTCCGCGGCCATTACGCCTGGAAATCCGAAAACATCGCCACCGCCGTTGACTATGACGCTGCGACCGTGGAGTTCGACGCCTGGCTTGCCGAGATCGTTCGCGCCGCCTCAGAGTCGGCATGGGCCGAAGGTGTACGAAAGCGATCGGATACGGCGCGCACCCTCAACGACACCGAAGTGCACGAAGCGAACCCCTACCTGTCAGAACAAATCGGAACCCCGAACGAATAAATATCGTCCGGGGAGACAATTGGTCCACCTGCCGCGCATAGAGAGTGTAGAGCGGACAACACCGTCCGCCGAGTCACCGCAGCAGAGAGCACAACCCAATGACACTTGTCGCCCCCACAGCCGAAGGCACACCCACCATCGGCGCAGGAGCCCACGGACCGATCCTGATTTTCCCCGGAGGTCGACGACTTCCGTTCAACAGCCCCGCAATCACCGAGGCACGGCGGGAAATGAGGCGCATAGCCCTTCTGCCGCCCCTCGGCCCCAACGCCACTGCCGAGCAGCGCGAAAACCTCAACGACCGAATGTTCGTCGCCCGAATGCAACTGGGTTACGCCAGCCAAGAGTTCTTTCGCTCTCACGGCGGCGACCCGTCCGCTATCCGCATCGCACCGCCGACTAGCACGAAAGCAGGCCGCTCATGCCCTCAAGTCAACTCAGCGCTTCGCCGTCGCTGACCCTGGACACCGCTGACACAGCGACAGTTCAGGCGATCCGCGATGCCGGCTTCATCACAGTAGATGAAGCTCAGGCTGCCGCCGACGACCGGGTGTCCGCCATGCGCGAACTCGCAGCATCCACCTCCCGCAACGCCCTCCTACTCCACGACATCACCCCCGATGCCGGCCCCATAACTCGCCAACAGCGCGCCGCAGATGAAGCGCGTCAGCAGATCGCCGACAAGATCATGGCTCTGCCACTCAACTCGGGCCCCCGCGCATGATCGGCGCGATTCCCGCAACGCATTGGCGCTGTGATTGCGTCCCCGACCTCGGGCCCGCTCACTGCCACACCTGCGGTGCCGCCGCCGGCAGGCCCGTCGAATTCGTCGACTGCCCCGGAACCCCAGCCCACGCAACCCGATAGGAAGCGACCCGATGCCGATACTCAACTACACAACCACGATCGACGTGGCTAAGACCATGCTGGAAGTTCAAAAATCGTTGAGCCGGCGCGGTGTGACGAAGATTTCGACACTCTTTGACGACGAAGGCATCGTCGCCGGTATCGGGTTCTCACTGAAAACCGAATACGGCGTTCGCGACTTCGAACTCCCCGTCCGCACCGCCGGCGTGCTCCGCGCCCTCCAGGCGGACAAGAGTGTGCCACGCTCGAAAACCACCCCAGAGCAGGCCGCTCGGGTCGCTTGGCGCATCGCCAAAGACTGGCTTGAAGCCCAATCGGCATTGATCGACGCCGGGCTTGCCGAACTTGACGAGGTTATGCTGCCGTACATGATCGGCAACAACGGCCAAACCGTCTACGAAGTTTTCCGCACCCAGGCGATGAAAGAGATCAGCAGCTAAAGTCCAGCCGGGGCATCGCCCACCTAGCTGCGATCTCGGCGCATAGAAATTGCATGCCCGAAATGCAGCCCACCAGTCCCCCTGGCCTCTTCATCACCTTCGAAGGCGCTGACGGTGTGGGCAAAACCGCTCACGCCGACGCCCTCCAGGAACATCTGCACAACCGGGGTCTCAGCACGTTGCGCACCCGCGAACCCGCCGGCACCGCCATCGGAGATCAGATCCGTGAACATGTGCTGCGATCCGGCAGCATCATCGACCCGCACGCTCAGGCGTTGCTGTTCGCCGCCGATCGAGCCCAGAACATCAACACCCATGTGGCCCCGGCGCTGAGGCGCGGCGTCACCATCATCCAAGAGCGCTACATCGACTCGGCCACAGCCTGGGCCGAAGCCCAGCAGATTCTGAACCCCAGAGAGATCCGCGATCTCGGCCTCTGGGCAGGTTCCGGACTGATGCCCGACATCACCATTCTGCTCGACGTCCACCCCGAACGGTCACTGGAGATCGCAGTCGCCGCCGGGCTCGACGAAGATCTCGACTTCCATCAGCGACTTCGGCAGAGTTTCAACAACATCGCCCGCCGCGAGCCCCACCGATTCCTCCTCGTTGACGCCGAGCAACGATTCGAAGATGTCCACAACCTCATCGTCTGGGAAGTGCGTCGCCGCTTCGCCAGCTAAGCCAATGTCGGCCTCTGCCGATAATCTGCTTGGCGGAAAGGGCGTCGATGCGTCGAAGAACCGCCGAAGAGGCAGAAGCCATCCTTCGCAATGCCGGAGCTGAACCGCTAGAGCCCTATTCGGGGAGGTTCGGCGCTCCGTGGAAGGCGCGACATATTGCGTGCGGCAACGTCATCGAGGCCCGACTGGCGAACCTCCGCGAAGGTCGCGGCGTCTGCCGATTCTGCGGCGGAGTAAACAGGGGCGCAGCCCGCCGCGCCAGAGCCGAAGCCAGGGTTCGCGAAGAACTCGCCGGTCACGGGTGGCAGATGTCAGGCGAATATCCCGGCGCCGATCGGCCGTGGAAGGCGCTGCACACCCCGTGCGGCACCGAGGCGGAGATCCGCCTGAATAGCATCCGGTCGGCTTCCGATCACGGCTGTGCTGTCTGCCGCGCTCAGGCCAACGGGCATCGCCTGTGGACGGCGGAGACCGCTTGGCAGTTCATGCTCGACGCCGGCCTCACCCCGCTGGAGCCCTACCCCGGCAGCTCCTCCCGAAACTGGCGGGCACGTCACGACCAGTGCGGCCGCGAGGTCTCGCCGAGATTGGGAAACATCGCCCAGGGGCAGGGGCCATGCCGGGACTGCGGCCAGGAGGCTGCGCACAAGAAGTTCATGCTCGATGAGGATATTGCGAGGGCTCTGATGATCCAGGCTGGCCTAGAACCTCTCGTGGCATTCCCCGGCGTCGACCACCCGTGGCCTTCGGTGCATGTCGAATGTGGTCGCGAGACCTCACCGTCGTACACGAACATTAAGCGCGGGCAAGGTGGCTGCAACCATTGCGGGAGTCGCGTACTCGCCGACATCTTCCGCATGCCCGGGGAGCAGGCTCGGGTCATCATGCTCGAACACGGTCTGGAACCCCTAGTTCCCTATGTCAACAGCCGCACGCCCTGGCTGAGTGCTCACAGTTGTGGACGTATGGTCTCCCCGACTCTGGGCAATGTCTCTCAGGGGCGTGGTGTCTGCCGGTACTGCAACAGTTCATTTCCTTTCGACGGCCCGGCGATTATCTACTGCGTCGCCGATGCCAATGCGGTGAAGGTCGGGATCGCCAAGCCCACGGGCAGCCGGATTGCCGCCCACACCTCCCGTGGTTGGCGCCTGCGGTGGAAACTCATGGTCAAGACCGGTGATGCCGCATATGCGATCGAGCAGCAGATCATCTCCTGGTGGCGTCAGGAGCTCGAAGCCGCGGCGGTCTACACACTGGCGCAGATGCCACAATCTGGCGGCAGTGAAACAGCGTCATGGGATGCGGCAACTGCTGAGGAGACGCTGAGTTATGCCCGTGCCTACGCCCGAGAGTTCGACTTGGAGATCGCCGATGTCCACGTCGAAGATCTCGCTATCAGGCCATCACGTCCAGCATCCGCTTCGGGTCCGGGGCGCAATCGCAGAGGTCGTAACGCCACCGGAGATCCCACCCTCTTCTGAACCCCGCTGGCCGCGCCCATGCAGGTCATGGACATCATCAGAGAGAAGCATCGCGGCGCCAGCGACAACCCCGGCCGGTTCGCGGCCCACACCAGAGCAGAGGCAGACCTGGCGCTGGCTGAGGTGACGCTTCAGAGCGCTGGCGGTTACGGATACACCGTCGTCCCCGGAGTGTTGGATTCGCGCGCCCGGCAGGCACTGAGCGAAGGGCAATGTGTGGCGTTTGCGGTCGCTGTTGCCGAACGTCTGGATGCCGACACCATCAGCGTTCTCGTCGACACCGATGGTGGGGATCGCATCTGCCACGCTTGGGTTGAACGCCCCGACGGCCCCGAGGGTCGCATGGTCGACTCATGGGGTGAGCGCGATGTCACCGAGTACTTTGACGAGTTCTGCGACAACCGATCGGAGGGCTGCGACGACTGCGATGGCTGCGCTTCGGGATGGGGTTGCGACTCCCCCAGCGACGGCGAGCAGGGCTTGGATCTGCGCTACATCCCCGTGGCGCAGATGCGGGAAATCGAGTCTCAACCCCTCGGCCGTGGCCTTCCCCGGCAGAGCTGGGAAGACGTTCGGAGCTTCGTTGAACCCCTGATGAAACTCGTCGGCGAACGCTAAAGTCAGTGGGTGAAACCGTCCTGAAATGGGCGGTTTTTTCATGCCCAAAATCGACGGAATTTCGGCCTGATTTACCGCCGGATTTCGAGGTGAAAATCGCGTGTATTCAGCATGGATTTCCCGGGCGAAAACCAGTCGGATTTCACGGTCAAAACCATACCGTTTTCGGTATCGTTTTGACCGTGTGAGCGGCATGGTGAGCTGGTCGACCGGAGGTAAAACCGTCCTAGATTCTGTCCCGTACACGTCGCTCGGGAGCAAAAATGACCTCCGCAGGGGCTTCAAAACACGTTCTCGGCATCGGCTCGACCCGCTGGCCGAGAGCTCGCGATGACGTTTTTGACCCTTTTCGCTCCGGCGTCAGTGTCGCGGTCGCAGTCGAAAAACGTGTTTGAAGCGATTTGCACGATCGGTCATATCGAGGTCGAAAATCGACCCGTCAGAAAAAATCACTGTGTTTCCGC
>TARA_R110002051_G_scaffold248091_1_pt1 | contig 85272 bp, 78 predicted proteins | sample TARA_R110002051 | Tara Oceans TARA_R110002051 (sample SAMEA4397023) | marine metagenome | biome: Polar Biome; feature: [MES] marine water layer (ENVO:01000295) within the mesopelagic zone...; material: water (ENVO:00002006), including particulate matter (ENVO:01000060) such...
GCAAAACCCCCGAAGTTGATGTCCAACTATCGGGGGTCAGTTCAGCGACCGCCGGTTTTTTAATGTCCGGAATTGTGACAGCAGGCTTCGTCAGGCCAGAGCCCGACCCGGCTCAGCGATTGCCGAGCCAGATTTGCATGCGGTCAAGCGCCCTGCTCATGTCGTCAAGGCTGCCGGCATAGGAAAACCGCATGAACCGCGCGCCATCGACTGGATCGAAATCCCTGCCCGGCGTCGCCGCCACATGGATATCTGCCAGCATCTGGCGGGCGAAGGCCATCGAATCATTGGTATGTCCCGAGACATCGACCCACGCGTAGAAGGCGCCATCCATGGGGGCGGCGAACGGCAATGCAAGCGCCGGCAGGCGTTCGGCGAGCAATGTCCGGTTCCGCCGGTAGCCGTCGCGAACCGCCTCCATCTCGGCAATCCCCGCCAGCGCCGCCTCTGCGGCGATCTGGGACAATTCCGGAGGGCTGATGTAAAGGCTCTGCGCCAGACATTCTACCGGACGCACCAGATCTTCAGGCAGCACCATCCAGCCGATACGCCAGCCGGTCATGCAGAAATACTTCGAGAATGAATTGATCACGACCGCATTGTCCGACACCGACAAGGCCGTGGTTTCCTCACCGCTCCAGGTCAGGCCATGATAGATTTCATCGGAAATGAAGGCCACGCCGCGATCCGCGCACCATTCGTCGAGCCTGGCGATTGCCTGTCTGGAATGCACCGCACCGGTCGGGTTGGCCGGGCTGGCGATCAGGACGCCGGCAACGCGTGCGCCGGCTTCATGTTCCGCCGCTTCGATCGCCTCGGGCGTCAGCGCATGCCCGGTCGAGCCATCGACGGCGATCTCGACGACTTTCAGGCCCAGAGCCGAGAGAATGTTGCGATAAGCCGGGTAACCGGGCCGGGTGATGACGACCAGATCGCCGGGATTGAACAGTTGCAGAAACGCCAGATTGAAACCGGCTGACGATCCCGCGGTCACGGCGACGCGGCGGGGATCGAGATCGACGTCGTGGACCCGCTTGTAATGCCCGGCGATCGCCTGGCGCAAGCTCTTGACGCCGAGAGCATCGGTATACCCCAGGCGTCCGGCCTCGAGCGCCCGTGCAGCTGCGGTCAGAGCCACGGCCGGCGCCGGATGCGCCGGCTGCCCCACCGCCATGGAGATCACATCCCTGCCCTCGCTCTTGAGTCTGGTTGCTTCCGCCAGAATATCCATGGCGTGAAACGGCTCAACCGATGGCTTGCGCTGCATTGTCAACTCCGAAACTCCCTTGTCAAACCCTGTACTGCCCCATCGGACCAGCACCACGCGGCTGTTCCGGCCCGTCGAGACGTCAAAGCCGATGATGAGGCCGTGCCTGACGCCAGCCGCACAAATGCCTGATTGTCATGTCCATCACAAGAGCGCGAGGAGGATGGATCGTCGGGCTTTGACGATTGCTTTTCCAGACATAGCCATTACTTTTGGGATATGACGAGGATATCAAACTCAATGGCGACGTACTCCAAGGTTGACCCGGCACGCGTCATCCGCCGAACCGTTAGAGCCATGACCGCCGCGATGCTTTCCTGCACTCTGGCGCTGCCCGCGTTTGCGCAGGGCAATGTTCAGGTTGTGCGCGACGCCGAAGTCGAGACCCTGCTCAGGGACTACGCCACGCCTGTGCTCAAGGCGGCGGGGCTGAAGACCAGCCGGGTTCAGATCGTCCTTGTCAACGATCCAAGCTTCAACGCGTTTGTTGACGGCCAGCGGATCTTCGTCAACACCGGCGCGCTGACCGCCGCGACCGTGCCGAACGAGGTCATCGGCGTCATCGCGCACGAAGCTGGACATCTGGCCGGCGGGCATCAGCAAAGGCTGCGCGAGCAAATCGCCGCTGCGCGCACCTTGGCGATTGTCGGTGGTCTGCTTGGCGCAGGCGCCATTGCCGCGGGCAGCATTGCCGGCAGTTCGGGCGGAGCGCAGGCTGGTGGCGCGCTGATCACCGCCGCGCCCGGGATCGCACAACGCAGCCTGCTGAGTTACCGCCGCTCCGAGGAGATGAACGCCGACCAGGCTGCCGCGCGCTATCTCAACGCCACCGGGCAATCGATGCGCGGCATGCTGACCACGTTCGAGCGTTTCTCCCAGAGCCTTTCGCTGTCGGGAGTTCAGGTCGACAAATACCAGATCAGCCATCCGCTGCCGCGCGAGCGCATCGCGCTGCTGGAGGAGCTGGCGCGCAAGAGCAAGCATTTCGGCGCCAAGGATCCCGCAAGTCTTGTGCAGCGCCATCAAATGATGCGTGCCAAGATCGCAGCCTACATGGGCGGCGCCAGCGCTGTGGCCCGTCTGTTTTCCGATGATCGGGCTTCCCTGGCGGCCCGGTATGGCGACGCCATCGCCACCGACCTGACAGGCAATTCCGCAGCATCACTCAAGAAACTCGATGCGTTGATCCGGGAACAGCCGAAAAATCCCTATTTCCACGAATTTCGCGGCGAAGTTCTGATCAAGCTGCGCAAGAGCGACGAGGCGATCAAGGAATTCAACCAGGCGGTCAAGCTCGACCCGACCAAATCTCCGCTGATCAGGGCGCGGCTGGGTTTCGCGCTTGTTGCTTCGGGCAAGCCTGCCAACATGGGACGCGCCATTGACGAGTTGCGGGCATCGCTGCAAAGCGAGCCGGAGAACTTCTCGGCCTACCGACACCTGTCTCAGGCCTATGCCCAGTCCGGCGATATCGCCAATGCCGAACTGATCATGGCGGAAGGCAATTTTCGCGCCGGCAACACCCGTGATGCCAAGGTTTTCGCAGCCCGTGCGCTGCAAAAACTGCCCAAGGGTTCACCGGGAGCGCTCAGAGCCAACGACATCTTAACCATCGGAAAATAAAAACATTTCCGCGGGGCCGACGGAGCGTCGCGGCGGTTGATACAAGGACCCTGACACAATGAAAAACCTCACCCGAACCGGTCTGCTGACCGCTCTTCTGATCAGCGTGTCCACGGCTCTGCCGCTGCCCGCTGCGGCGCTCGATGACAGCCAGAAGCAGGAATTCGGAGCATTTATCCGCGAATACCTCATGGCAAATCCCGAGATCATCGAGGAAATGAGCCAGGCGCTGGAAATCAAGAAGGAAACGGAAAGCCGCGTGATGGCGCAGGCCGCGATCACTGACAACAAGGAGGCCATCTTCCGTGCGCCCGAGGACGTGGTTCTTGGCAATCCGGATGGCGACGTCACGATTGTCGAGTTCTATGATTACAATTGCGGCTTCTGCAAGCGCGCCATGAACGACATGATCGGCCTGCTCGACAAGGATCCGAACCTGCGTTTCGTGCTCAAGGAATTTCCAATTCTGGGGCCCGATTCGCTTGCCGCACACCGGGTTGCCATGTCGTTTCGAAAGCTTGCGCCGGAACTCTACAGTGATTTCCACATGAAGCTGCTCGGCGGCGATGTTCGCGCCACCGAGACGCAGGCAATCGAGATTGCGAAGAGCCTGGGAGTTGAAGAAGCTGCGCTGGTCGCCGGGATGGATGATCCTGCAATCGACCAGTCAATCCGGCAAACCTATGAACTGGCCAACGCCCTTGGCATTTCAGGCACACCTTCGTTTGTTATCGGTGATGAAGCCGTGTTCGGAGCCGTTGGCGAGGAGACGCTGCTGGCGAAGATCAACAATATGCGCCAATGCGAAAGCACCATCTGTTGACATGACCGGCTCGAACCAGCCGCAAGCGCGATCAATCGCTTGTGGACAATCCGCGCTATCAAGCGAAAGCCTTCCCCGGCGGCCTACATCCAGTGTATGCCTGAGGGTCACACGCCTTACCCCGGTTCCCGGGTAGCGGCCTTTTCACGGCTCCGCGCCGTCGCAGGCTTGTCATTTGGCAGTGCGGGGCTGTAAAGGGTCGGATAATCAGCGAAACGGCGCCAAATGCGGTTCGCAACAACAAAACAGAGGCAATAGTCCGATGGCAACACGAAAACCGTCGATCGACCAGGATTTGATCCGGGATCTGGCCAACATTCTCAATGAAACCGATCTCACCGAGATCGAGATCGAACAGGATGATCTGCGTGTGCGTGTCAGCCGCGCCGGAACGGTTCAGACCGTTCACGCGCCAATTGCGCAGCATCAGGCGCCCGCGCCGGCGGTGCCGCTACAGTCTGCCACGGCTTCCGCGGAAGCAGTCGCGACCGCAGCCGCAAAAACAGCCAACACGGTCTCCGCTCCGATGGTCGGCACCGTATACCTGTCGCCGGCACCAGGCGCCAAAGCGTTCGTCGAGGTTGGGCAAACGGTGACGGAAGGTCAGACAATCCTGATCATTGAAGCCATGAAGACCATGAACCAGATCCCCGCACCGCGCGCCGGCAAGGTCGTCGAGGTAATGGTCACCGATGGCCATCCGGTGGAATTTGCCGAACCGATGATTGTGATCGAGTAAGTGAGCCAGGCCATGTTCTCCAAGGTCCTTATTGCCAATCGGGGCGAGATCGCACTCAGGGTGCTCAGGGCTTGCAAGGAGCTCGGCATCCAGACCGTTGCGGTGCATTCGACCGCGGACCAGGACGCCATGCATGTGCGGCTGGCCGACGAGAGCGTTTGCATCGGTCCGCCGCCATCGCGCGACAGCTATCTCAACATTCACCAGATCGTCGCGGCTTGCGAGATAACCGGAGCGGACGCGGTGCATCCCGGTTACGGATTCCTGTCCGAAAATGCCAAGTTCGCCGATATTCTTGAAGCGCACGGCATTACCTTTATCGGACCAACCGCCGACCACATCCGTCTGATGGGCGACAAGATCACGGCCAAGAAGACCGCTGTGAGCCTGGGCATTCCGTGTGTTCCGGGCTCCGACGGCGAGGTGTTCGATGTCGAGCAAGCCCTCGAGGTCGCCAAGGAAACCGGCTATCCGGTGTTGATCAAGGCAACCGCGGGCGGCGGCGGCAGGGGCATGAAAATCGCCAACAACGCCGGCGAACTTTCCGAAGCCCTGTCGACAGCACGGTCGGAAGCATTGGCCAACTTTGGCAATGATGCCGTCTACATGGAAAAGTATCTCGGCCAGCCGCGCCATATCGAGATCCAGGTCCTTGGCGATGGCGAGGGCAACGCGGTCCATCTGGGCGAGCGCGACTGCTCGCTGCAACGGCGACATCAGAAGGTCTGGGAAGAAGCCAACTCGCCCTCGCTCAATGAAAACCAGCGGATGGAAATCGGCGAAATCTGTGCGGTGGCGATGCGCAAGCTGAAATATCGCGGCGCCGGCACCATCGAGTTTCTGTATGAGAATGGCGAGTTCTTTTTCATCGAAATGAACACGCGCCTGCAAGTAGAGCACACCATTACCGAAGCGATCACGGGCATCGATCTGGTCAATGAACAGATCCGGATCGCGTCTGGCGCCGGATTGTCGGTCACCCAGGAAGACATCCGCTTCCATGGTCATGCCATCGAGTGCCGGATCAACGCCGAAGACCCGTCCACCTTTGTGCCCTCACCCGGCACGATCACGCATTACCACCCGCCTGGCGGGCTTGGCGTAAGGGTCGATTCCGGCGTTTATCAGGGCTACAAGATCCCGCCTTATTATGACAGCCTGATCGGAAAGCTGATCGTTCACGGGCGCACGCGGGTCGAATGCATGATGCGGCTGCGGCGGGCGCTGGACGAGTTTGTCGTCGACGGCATCAAGACAACGATCCCGCTGTTTCGTGATCTTCTTGCCAATCCGGACATCGCAAATGGCGACTACGACATCCACTGGCTGGAAAAATTCCTTGCAGCCAAAGCCGACAAATAGATCTCCCCTTTCTCCGGCTGGGGGAGATTGAGCCTTGCGGCACGGCGAACATCTCCGGATCACGCCTGAATTGCTGCTGCGCGCCTATGCCTCGGGTTTGTTCCCGATGGCTGATTCCGCCGACGACCCGGACCTGTTCTGGGTCGAGCCGGAATTGCGCGGGATTTTGCCGCTCGACGGGTTCCATGTGCCCAAACGGCTGGCCCGTACGGTGCGGCAGGCGCCGTTCGAAATCCGCTTCGACACAGCCTTCGATGAAGTCCTGGCGGCGTGCGCCCAAAGCGTCGAGAACCGGCCTTCAACCTGGATCAATTCCACCATCGCCGAACTTTACGGCAGCTTGCACCGGGTCGGCCACGCTCACAGCGTCGAGGCCTGGCGCGATGGCGAGTTGGTGGGCGGGCTTTACGGAGTCTCGCTAAGACGGGTGTTCTTTGGCGAAAGCATGTTCAGCCGCGCCACCGATGCGTCCAAGATCTGCCTTGTGCATCTGATCGAGCGGCTTCGAGACCGCGGCTTCGTGCTGCTCGACACCCAGTTCACCACAGAGCATCTCAAGCGGTTCGGTGCGATCGATATTCCACGTCAGGAGTATGCCGCGATGCTCGAAGACGCGCTTGAAGGACCGGACCTGAAGTTTTCGGAGCAGCCATAGCGGGAATTTCCCGCAGTCCTCAAATAGCCTCGTTGGCTGAGCAAGGCTTCATCCCCCACTACTTGACTCCCCATCAAACCACGCGCGCGTCCGGTTTTGTACGACTTTCGGGAAAAGCCGCGAGTGGCACGACGGCAAATGCGGATCCGTAAAGCCGAATTTTGCAGCACCCGGCACGCAATCGCCATTGCAAATGGAACCGCACCGAAGGCCCGAACGTTACAGAGGTGACGGATTTCCCAAAAGGAGTTGCACTCGTGACACTAACCCGACTTTTACTCGCGTCCACCGCCATCAGTCTGAGCGGCCTGGGCATTGCCCATGCAGGACCTCTTTCAATTGCAAGATCAGTGACGGGCTCAGTCCCGGCCCAGGCAATCGTCCGGGTGCAGATGAGCCCCGGAGATGCCCAGGCAGCGCTGGCGGCGGCTCTCGCACGCCTGTCGGAAGCACAAGCGTCAGGCGGAGATGTCGCGGCGGCTCAAGCCGACGTTGCCGCGGCACAGGCCAATGTCGCCGCTGCCCAGGCCGCGGCGCAACCTGCGCCAGCCCCGGAACCGGCCCCCGAACCAGCCGCTCCCGCCGCTGAGCCGGCGCCGGAAGCCGCCCCCGTCCCACAACCGGCTCCCGCCGAGAAGCCAGCAGCGGCGCCGCAAGCTGCCCCGAAACCAGAACCGGCGCCTGTACCTGAAGCAACGCCACCCGCGGAAGAACCGGTGCCAGCACCGCAACCTGCCCCGGCGGATGTCACACCGGAACCCAAGGCTCCGGAAGCGCCGGCTGCTGAAGAAGCGCCCGCAGCACCTGCGGAAGCCGCGCCTGAACCTGTCCCGACTCCCGAACCTGCGCAGGCACAGGAAGCAGTCGAACAGCCTGCCGCCGAGGCTCCAGCGAAGGAGGCCCCACCGGCCCCCGAAGCTGCACCCGAAGTGACGCCGGCGCCAGAGGCCCCGGCTGAAGCCAAGCCGGAGAAAGCCGTTCCAGAAGCCAAACCTGCTACCGCGCCGGAAAAGGCCGCTGATCCCGCCGCGGAAGCACCGGCCGCGGCACCAGAGGCTCAACAACCTGCGGCACCAGAAGAGGCCAAGCCGGCAAAGAAACCGGCAAAACCGGCAGCAGCGGGCTCGGACGCTGGAGCAGAAAAATCCAAAGCCGAGCCTGAAGCCGCGCAGACCGATGGTTCTCAACCGGCTGGGGACGCCGATGCTCCGGCCCAGCCTGCTGACGCCGCACCGGCGCAACCCGCAGAGCAGTTGACCTTGCCGGTTGAAAACGGCGCCCCCGTGCTTGACAGCGCCAAGGAAGAGCCTGCGGCAGGTGAAAACGGCGCTCCGGCCGCAGCTCAGTCAAACGAGCCCGCTGCACCCCCGCCCGCCTCGGATCAGGAATCCCAGGCACCCGCCTTGCGGGACACGCCCGCCCCACAGGCGCTTTCCGAGCGGGGCGAACGTATCGACCAATCGCCACCACGCGAGCAGCAAACCAACGTGACCATTGTCAACCAGGTCGACAACCGCACGATCATTGAAGTCGACAATCGCACGATCATCGAGCATGACGAACGCGACCGGCTTCAGGCGGGCAGCGAGGAAGTCTATTATGAGCAGCTGGGTGGCGGACGGTTGCGCGAAGTCATCGTCCGGCCGAATGGTGTGCAACTGGTCACGATCTCCAATCGCTGGGGCGACGTGATGCAACGCAGCCGGATCATGCCGGACGGCCAGGAATATGTGCTGTTTTACGCCAATGCCAACAGCGATGGCTCGCGCGAGGCATTTGTCGATCCGGGCCGTAATCTGCCCAGGCTGCAACTGCAGATTCCGGTCAGTGAGTACATTCTGGACGCAACCGATGCCGAGCCATCGGCGTATCTCGACTTCCTGATGGAGCCTCCGGTCGAACAGGTGGAACGTCTCTACACGGTCGAGGAAGTTCGCCGGTCAGCCCGTATCCGCGACAAGGTTCGCCGCATCGATCTCGACAGCCTGACTTTCGAGTTTGGCAAGGCGACGATCGCCGAGGACCAGATTCAGCGGCTTTCGGATGTCGCCGACGCCATGACCAGAATTCTGGAGGAGAACCCTGCGGAGACCTTTCTGATCGAAGGCCACACCGACGCCGTGGGCAAGGACAATGCAAACCTGCTGCTCTCGGATGAACGCGCTGAAACGATCGCGGTGGCATTGACGGACGTGTTCGGCATTCCGCCCGAAAACCTCGTCACGCAAGGGTACGGTGAGCGCTACCTCAAGATCCGGACCGAAGCACCGGAACGGCTCAACCGTCGGGTGACCATCCGCCGCATCACGCCGCTGGTCACACCGGTCGCTTCGCGCTAACCCCGCACCGGCCAGCCCAACAAGCAAACGCCTCGTGTCTGACGGACACGGGGCGTTTTGCCGTTGCGGACTGTTGGGGAAAATCAGTTGCCCGGAGTTGGAGCCGGTATATCGGACTGCTGTTTGCATTCCGTGAGCCAGACATCATAGACAGCGTGATCCACCGCATTGAGACCGGGCGAATCGGCAAACATCCATCCAGTGAACAGCCGACGGACCTTGCGATCCAGCGTAATCTCGTCGACCTCGACAAAAGTGGTGGTCTTCGGCGGTTCGGTCTCGTCGCGGCTGTAGCAAACCCGCGGCGTCACCTGAAGCGCGCCGAACTGGACGGTCTCGTTGACATAGACATCGAAGGTGGTAATTCGCCCGGTGATCTTGTCGATCCCGGAAAACACAGCCACGGGGTTTTCGATTCGGGCCGCGAGCGCCGGCGCACCGGCGGCCAGAAGACCCAATGATACGGCAAGGAGCGCGCCAGTGCGCTTTGCCAGATTATATGCGTGGATTGTCATCGGCTTCACTCGTCACAATGCCCGCTCGGGGCTGCTCCGGCATGTCTACCGCACCGGCGTCAATGAAGCGTTAACCATGAAATGTGGCATGGCTGCGCCAAAGAAGTCGCGGCTTGTTATGATTTCGGCGTCCAGGCGTCATAGTCGCCGGTCACATGCGGACGGGCGCCCTGATTGAGAATCGAACCCTTGGGGTGGTATGCCCCGCCGGTGCCGGTCAGGTTTCGCTGATGCGCCTTTTCCCAGGGTCTGGCGACATAAGTCTCGGCGGACGGCGACACGTCAGTGCGGTGATGCATCCAGCCATGCCAGCCGGCGGGAATCGCAGAGGCTTCGGCCGGACCGTTGTAGATCACCCAGCGCCGTGTGCGGCCTTCCGAGTCCAATCCGCCCTCGTAATAGACGTTGCCGGACTCATCCTCGCCAACACGCTTTCCATGCCGCCAAGTGTGGAACCTGGTTCCCAGGGTCTGTCCATTCCACCAGGTGAATATCTGAAGAAGTAGCGTCTTCATGAAAGCCTCTCGTCCGTGGACCAGGCGACCGTTTTCCAGCCGCGTCACTTCCCGCCTTATGGCCCGCTCTGGCCGCATTGTCCAGTGGCGGAAGGGTCTAAGCTCAGCGCAATTTCATCTTGAAACCGGCATGGCTCCGGGTGAAGCCGAGGTTCTCGTAAAACCTGTGGGCGTCGTGCCGCACGGCGTTCGACATCAATTGCACCAGGCGCGCGCCCTGATCCCTGCCCTGGGCAATTGCATGATTGACCATGCTCTGGCCGATACCGAGCCCGCGCATATCGGTGCGGGTATGCACTGCCTCAATGGTCAAACTCGAAGCCCCCTTGCCGGTCAACGACGTGATCAGCGTGGTCTGGAATGTGCCGACGACCTCACCATCCCTGACCGCGACATAAAGCGCGTCGTTGGGACTGGTCGCGATGCGATCAAAGGCGGCCAGGTAGAGCGGAAGCTCGGCGGGGTCAGCGCTGTCACCATGACCGCCAAGCGTGTCCTGCGAGAACATCTCGGCAATGGCAGCCACATCACCCCGGTCAGCCAGGCGGATTTCAATAGATCTCGTCATGATGTCAGAACTCCGATCAGATCAGTGGAGACCGGCACACACAGGCCGATGAAGATATCAGGATTTCTCCTAGCATGCGGGACGTCTGCCGTCATGAGCCATGCACAGCCGACCCCTGGCACTACAACATGTGCCTAAGGCCCGAACCGGGCTGCGGACCATCATCCTGTCTGGATCATGGTGGACATCGAAGAGGAGAGTTTTCACGACCTTCAGATTTGCGATTGCGACCCTGTCGCTGCATCTCGCTGGCATCAACGCCAACCGTGGCCCAGGACGGGTCGGTGGGCATCGCCTTTCCCCAAGCGCCCGAACAGTCCTCAGGTGGGTGCACCGGTCAAAACACCGACAAGACGCTTGGCCGCGCGCGGACCAAATGTGCCGGGGGCGGCGCCATGGAACAGGACTGCCTGCGGGTCAAATGGTGCTACCCGACCGGTTGCTCGGCAGATCTGGTGGTGCAGCACCAGGAACGCCCGCGCTGGCATCTGTAACTGTGCGGCCGCAACTTAAAGGAAGCCGTGTTGGTCGCTGTTGCGGTTGCCTGCGACCGCGAGCTCCGGCGCTCTATCATCGTCTGTCCGGCGGTGCGGTTTTGGCACGATGAGGGCAGAGAACTGGCTGCTAAATGAGCCGTCCGGATTACCCCGCGAGCGGTTTTGACAGGATCAGCGCCGGAATGCCCGATTCGCCCCTGGCGCAATTGTCGGTGCGTCCGGTCTCCTTCATGCCGTGAGCCTGGTAGAACGCGATCGCCGGTTCATTGCCCGGATCGACTTCCAGCGTCAGGTTTTGCGCGTCCGGAAAGCAGGTCTCGATTTCGGCGAACAGATCACGCCCGATCCCCAGTCCCTGACATTCAGGCCGCACGTAAAGCTGATGCAGCGAAACCATCTTGGTTCCGGCCTTGTAGCTGGCAAAGGCAACGCCTCCGATCAGCTTGCCATCGTCGGCCACCAGAAATTCGCCATGCGGGCGATCGAGCATAGCCTTGATCGCGGTTTCGGAATGCCAGTCCGCGATGATTTCCTCGACCTTTGCGGCTCCGTAAAACGGCGCATAGGTGGCCCGCCAGGTTTCGGCCAACACATCGCGGATGGCCGGAATATCGCGGGCAGAGGCGGAGCGAACAAAGAACATCGGGGCTTCCTATCGTTGTCACGGCTCAAGGCCATGCAATTGAACAATGTGCTGTCGTTGATTTTTCCGCGGCAGTTTCATCCCGCGCCGGTTCAGCGGTCAAGAAGTGAACGAACCCGTGGGGGTAAATGATTGGTGAACCCTGCCGTCACCAGCCTGTCAAATGCCATTCGAACGTCTGCCCCAAGCGGCTGCAGGGCTTGAAATCCGGTGTCCGGATATGCGGCCATGCGCCAGACGTCGCCAACCATTTCAGCAATCAACGCTTCGAGCGAATGATGCTTGCCGGGCTGCTCGGCCAAGGAATGTTCCGGAGCGGTGATCATCGACGTCACCTGCGGCCATTTGACCGCCAGACTCGCGCTCACCCGCCGCCGCGTTTGCGGTTTTGTAACCCAGATCAGCCGTTGCGCATCGGGGATGATCGAGCGAACAAAACCGATGTTCTCACCGATATTGGTGGCTTTTTCTTCAGCCGTGATCGCCTCGCCGGGGACATCCAGTGAAACGGCGCGTTGGAGGAACGCTGCGGCCTCCGACCCTGGAAACATGCCCTGGGTCCAGTTGCCGGAGGCTCCGGTGAAGATGATCCTTGAAGCCAGTCCGCGATGGAACAGCTGTGCACACCTGTCGGCCACACGCAGGTCGTAGCTGCCCAAGCCGATGATCGCGTCCGCGGTCTCGAGCGGTGTCTCGGTGTTGTGGTAGTCCCACAGAACGCGGGCATGTCGCAGTACGGACTGATCGACCGCCGCCATCGCGCCGCGTTATTCCTCAATGCCGAGCTTGGCCTTGACCAGATCCTGCACAGCCTTGGGGTTGGCCTTGCCGCCGGTCGCCTTCATCACCTGACCGACAAACCAGCCGGCGAGCGCGGGCTTGGCCTGGGCCTTGGCCACCTGATCCGGATTGGCGGCGATCACCTCGTCGACCGCCTTTTCGATGGCGCCAGTGTCGGTGACCTGTTTCATGCCGCGGGCTTCGACCACTTCCGCCGGATCGCCGCCCTCTTCCCAGATGATCTCGAACAGGTCCTTGGCGATCTTGCCGGAGATCGTGCCATCCTTGATCAGATCGATCACGCCGCCGAGCTGGGCGGGGGAAACCGGAGTCTCTTCAATGCCTTTGCCGGATTTGTTCAAGGCGCCCAGCAGGTCGTTGATGATCCAGTTGGCCGTCATCTTGCCGTCGCGGCCGCTTGCCACTTCTTCAAAATAGTCAGCCACGGCCTTTTCAGAAACCAGGATCGACGCATCGTAGATGCTCAGCCCCATGTCGGCGACAAAGCGCGCTTTCTTGTCATCGGGCAATTCCGGCAGGTCTGCCTTCAGCGCTTCGACAAAGGCGTCGTCGAATTCGAGCGGCAGCAGATCCGGATCGGGGAAATAACGGTAGTCATGCGCATCTTCCTTGGAGCGCATCGAGCGGGTTTCACCCTTGCCGGGGTCGAACAGGCGGGTTTCCTGATCAATCGTGCCGCCATCCTCGATGATGCCGATCTGGCGGCGGGCTTCATAATCGATGGCCTGGCCGACGAAGCGGATCGAGTTGACGTTCTTGATCTCGCAGCGGGTGCCGAATTCGCCGCCCGGCTTCCTGACCGACACATTGACGTCGGCGCGCATCGAGCCCTCATCCATATTGCCGTCGCAGGTGCCGAGATAGCGCAGGATCGAGCGGAGCTTGGTGACATAGGCCTTGGCCTCGTCAGCCGAGCGCATGTCGGGCTTGGAGACGATCTCCATCAGCGCCACGCCGGAACGGTTGAGATCCACATAGGACATGGCCGGATGCTGGTCATGCATCGATTTGCCCGCATCCTGTTCCAGATGCAGCCGCTCGATGCCGATCTCGATATCCTCGAACTGACCCTGACGGTCCGGGCCGACCGAGATGATGATCTCGCCCTCGCCAACGATCGGATCCTTGAACTGGGAGATCTGATAGCCCTGCGGCAGATCGGGATAGAAATAGTTCTTGCGGTCGAAGACCGAGCGGTTGTTGATCTGCGCCTTCAGCCCGAGCCCGGTGCGCACGGCCTGGCGCACGCATTCCTCGTTGATCACCGGCAGCATGCCCGGCATGGCCGCGTCAACCAGACTGACATTGGAGTTGGCATCCTTGCCGAAGCTGGTCGAGGCACCCGAGAAAAGCTTCGAATTGCTGGTCACCTGGGCGTGCACCTCGAGGCCGATGATGATTTCCCAATCGCCGGTGGCGCCGGGAATCAGCCGTTTGGGATCAGGAGTGCGGGTGTCGACGAGGGTCATGGCAGGCTCATTATCTTGGAAACTTCAGCGTCCTGTCCGGTAGAACAAAGCAGGCCGGACTGCAAGGCTTTCCGGGCATTTGACCCGATCAAGAGCGCAAATGCCACCTGCAATTTGATTGACCGAGATCAATGCGGGCATCAGTTCGCCATGGGATGATTCGGGCAGCATAGAAGAGGAGTGGACCATGAGCGTACTCAATATATTCAATCGTCTGACCCAGCAGGCAGACCTGATGGACGCCATGATGAAGAAACTCGGCGTCGCGGATGAAATGTGGAAGCTGCCGGATCATGCGGGCGTTCTGCGACGCGCCGCCAACCGCTGCCTGACCTGCGACCGGCCGGATGCCTGCGAACATTGGCTGACCAACGAAACCAATCCGGATGAAGCCCCCGAATTTTGCCGAAACCACGATCTTTTTGACCGGGTGCTCGATAACATGGAAACCGAAACGCCCAGCGCGGCCTGAATTTACAGCTCCCTCAAGGCAGAGATTTCTTTGCCCAACTGCCCAACCCGGAGCGGAACGCCGTCTCCGGGTCCTTTTTGTCCGGATTCAGCCCATTCTTACAGGCTGTAAAGCCCGTCCTCATCCGGGTCCTGTTCCATGCCCGGCTCCAGTTCCTTGATCATTTCGACCTTGTCGATGTCCTGGTCCAGCGCTTCGGAATAGGTGACGAAATAGGACTTCACACGGTAGCCTTGCCGCTTGTAGAGCCTGATCGCACCGGCGTTGCCGGCATGGGTGTCGAGCCGGGCTGCAGGATATCCACGCTGCCTGATGCCGGCTTCTATTTCCTCGAGCAGTGCCGTGCCGATGCCCCGGTCCTGAAACCCGGGATCTACCCAGAGGTCGGTAATGAAGTCGTCGGCCTTTTCACAAGCGCCCCAGCCGACCAGGTCGCCATCCCACTCGCCAACCAGAATATCGGGCCAGCAGCGGGTGCAGAAGTCATAATAGGCGTTCCTGGCGTTTTCGCGCAGCAGGTCCGCATCCTCGCCCCAGAGGCTGACCGCCTTTTCCCATGCCGCCAGTCCGATCCTTGCGAGATCCTGTGCTTCGGCGGAATTGGCAGGCCGGATAACAAGCATGAAAACGGCTCCATGAGTGGTGGCCACGCCAAACAGCACGCCATTCGCACAGACTGTCGCCGGAATTCAGCCAGCTATCAACCCCTGCGGCCCTGTGGCGGCAATTTCACGCCAGCCTCATGACATCGGGAACCATGCAGGCAGGCAACACCCGTCAGCTTTGCAGTGGCGCGCGACAGATCTTTTCTTGACCGTCCGGCCAAGCGGACCTATTCATCATTCATCGATCAACGGAGCTTTTATGTTCTCCTCGTCCGAGTCCCGATAACGGGCCTGCCCGCGTCCACAACGCCGCGCATGGCCCCTGCAAAAACATGAAACCGCCGGTCTCCGTGAGGCTGGCAGCTGTTTTTGTGCGCTCACTGAAGCGCTTTTCCGGACACTGTTACAATGGACATATCACGCGCTGAACAGCGCATTTTGCACCTGCTGGCTCAAGGCGGCAGGATTGAACTCATCCGCGACTGCAACAGGAAGATCGCCGACATCAAGCTCATCACCCGCGAAGGCTGGCTGTTCCGTGAACTCGATCTCCAAACCTTCCGCAAGCTCAAACGCAAACGGGCGGTCCGTTCGCGGCAGGGACAGCCGTATCTGGTGACCCGACGCGGTCTGGAACTGGTCAGATCACAATTGAACAACCGCTAACACCAAAGCGGCGCCTCCGGGCGCCGCTTCAAAGCACGAAAAGAGACGTTCAAGGCCATTACCACCAGCGCTTGGGCTCGAACCGGCCCGCGGCCTGTTCGATCACGTGAGCGGTCTTGAACAGGGTTTCCTCGTCAAACGGACGACCGATCAGTTGCAGGCCGAGTGGCAGACCCTTCGGATCAAGGCCGGCGGGCACGGCGATGCCGGGAAGCCCGGCCATGTTGACGGTGACGGTGAAGATGTCGTTGAGGTACATTTTCACCGGGTCGCTGGCCAGATTCTCGTCACCCACGGCAAAGGCCGAAGACGGGGTGGCCGGTGTCAGGATGGCGTCGACGCCGGCGTCAAACGCCAGTTCGAAATCGCGCTTGATCAGGGTGCGGACCTTCTGCGCGCGCAGGTAATAAGCGTCGTAATAGCCGGCGGAGAGCACATAGGTGCCGATCATGATGCGGCGCTTGACCTCGGGGCCAAATCCGGCCGCGCGGGTCTGCTCGTACATGTCGGCGATGTCCTTGCCGGGCACCCGCAGGCCGTAGCGGACACCGTCATAGCGGGCCAGGTTGGACGAGGCTTCGGCGGGGGCAACGATGTAATAGGCGGGCAACGCGTATTTGGTGTGCGGCAGTTCGATATCGACGATCTCGGCGCCTGCATCCTTGAGCCATTCGATGCCCTTTTGCCAGACGGCGTCGATTTCCTCGGGCATTCCGTCGATGCGGTACTGGCGCGGGATGCCGATCTTCAGGCCCTTGACCGAACCGCCGAGTGCGGCCTCGTAATCCGGCACGGGCAGATCCACCGAAGTGGTGTCCTTGGCGTCGACCGAGGCCATCGATGTGAGCAGGACCGCCGCATCACGCACATCACGGGCAATCGGACCTGCCTGATCGAGCGAGGAGGCAAAGGCTGCAATGCCCCAGCGCGAGCAGCGACCATAGGTGGGCTTGATGCCGACGGTGCCGGTAAAGGCCGCGGGCTGGCGGATCGAACCGCCGGTGTCGGTGGCGGTGGCGCCGGCGCACAGCAGTGCCGCGACAGCCGCAGCGGAGCCGCCGGAAGAGCCGCCGGGCACCAGGTTGGCATTGGAGCCTTCAGCCCGCCAAGGATTGATCACCGGGCCGTAATAGGAGGTCTCGTTGGACGAGCCCATGGCGAATTCGTCCATATTGAGCTTGCCCAGCATCACCGCGCCATCGGCCCAGAGATTGGCGGTCACGGTCGATTCGTAGCGCGGCTCGAAGCCGTCGAGCACGTGGCTGCAGGCCTGGGTGTGCACGCCTTCGGTGGCGTAGAGATCCTTGATGCCTAGCGGAATGCCTTCCAGCGCACCAACCGTCCCGCCGGCGCGGCGGGCGTCCGATGCCCTGGCCATGTCGCGGGCCTTGTCGGCGGTGACCTTCACATAGGCATTGATCGCCGGGTTGGCGGCGTCGATGGCCGAGAGGTAAGCCTCGGTCAGCTCCAGGCTGGAGAATGCACCCTTGCTCATCTCGTCGCGGGCTTCGGCAATGGTCAGACGGGTAAGGTCGGTCATGCGGACAACTTCTTTTCAAAAAACCGGGAATAGCCGGAATCGGGATAATCGAGGACGGCGCCACATTCGGTGAAGCCATGATTTTCATAAAGCCGGACGGCGGCGGCAAGGCCCTCGCCCACTCCGGTCTCCAAAACGAGCCGTTTGATGCCCAGTGCGACGGCAGAATCGCAGATCGCATCAAGCAAAGCCGAGCCGATGCGCTGGCCGCGCACCGACGGAAGGGTGAACATGCGCTTGACCTCACCGGTGCGCGCGCCGGACTCCTGGCCAACATCCTTCAGCGCGCCTACGCCGACGGCCTCGCCAGCATGTGTGCGCGCCACAAATACAGTGGTGTCGGCTCCGGCCATTTCCTCGATGTCCAGTCCGAAATGAAATTCGGCCGGCGCCAAGGGAACCAGATAGGCGTCGAGCGCTTCCACCAGCCCCCTCACCTCGTCCTGCAGCGGCGTTTCAATGGCGACCGAGACAGCCATGGTCCTACTCGACCACCTTCGGAACGACGAAGAAATTGTCCGTGCTGTCGGGCGCATTGGCGACAATGTCTTCGGCCTTGGAGCCATCGGTGACGACGTCGGCGCGCTTCTTCATCGCCATCGGGGTGACAGAAGTCATCGGCTCCACGCCTTCGACATCGACTTCGGAGAGTTGTTCGACGAAACCCAGAATGGCGTTGAGTTCGCCTTCGATGCGAGCGGCATCCTCGTCGGTGACCGCAATGCGGGCCAGGTGCGCGACACGTTTGACGGTGGCAAGATCTACGGACATAGGGTCCTCATCGGGTGGCGTGAACGGATTGCCCCGCTATAGCGGCGAGCGGGCAGCCGCGCAACTGCGGGGCAAGGATTTGTCGATGTACTGGCCGGTTTGGGTCACTTCGGGCGGTTAAACCAAGGCCTCAGACCGTAAGACCTTCACCGGATTTGGGCACGGCGACGTTCCTGGCGTCGTCTTCCATCGCCTCAAGGAACGCATCGGCGGTCTGATCGATGATCGGGAACGAGCCGTAATGGCACGGGAACACCTTGGCGAAGGAGAAGAACCGTCGGCAGGCGAGCGCCGCCACTGCGCCGCCCATGGTGAACCGGTCGCCGATCGGAACAATGCCGATTTCCGGACGATGCAGTTCGTTGATCAGCGCCATGTCCGAGAAAATATCGGTATCGCCCATGTGCAAAACTCCGGGTTCATCCTCGAAATGCAGCATCAGGCCATTGGCGCTGCCAAGCGAATGCGACACCCCATCCTCGGTAATGTGGGCCGAAGAATGCAGTGCATTGACGAAGGTCGCGGAAAAGCCGTCGAGCGAGACGGTGCCGCCGGTGTTGCCCATTTCCAGCCGGTCGAGTTTGTGATGATGGCCGAGCCACATGGCCAAATCGTAATTGGCGAGCACAATCGCACCGGTTTCTTTGGCGATGGCGGCGGTGTCGCCGACATGATCGCCATGGCCGTGCGTGAGCAGGATATGGGTGACGCCCTTGACCGCTTCCTTCGGGTCATTGCCTTCAAAGCCCGGATTTCCGGTGAAAAACGGATCGATCAGTATCGTCGATTTGGCGGTTTCAAGCCGGAATGCCGAATGGCCGAGCCAGGTGATTTTCACGTTTGTATCTCCCATTGATGCTTTCGACCGATCCTACCGGATCAAACCGGATTTCGGCAATGGATCGCGGGAGCGAACAGGCAAGTATGCGCCTCGTGATCTTGCCGGCGGCGGAAAATCCATCAAACCGGCACCGAATCCAGAGGCTGCCAACTGGCCACGCCGGCACCCGGTGATATCGCTGCGGAGCGGTCCGGCGTCATGTTGCACCGGTGGCGCGGGTAGAGTATGCGACATTAACCGCGCGCACCGATGGCAATATCTGGCATTGCCGTTGTACGCCAAACCACACACGCACCTCATGGCGGGACAAATCATGGCAGACGACGATTATATCTACGACGAGGTTACCGGCGAATGGCGTCCGGCCTCCGAGATGGCGGCAGAAGCGGCAAAGGCCGCAGCGACGTTCGATTCGGCGGGCAATGAGCTTGCTGATGGAGATTCGGTGACGCTGATCAAGGATCTCAAGGTCAAGGGTGCGGGCCAGACGCTGAAACAGGGCACTGTCATCAAAACGATCCGGCTGACCGACAATCCTGAAGAAATCGACTGCAGGCACGACGCCATCAAGGGACTTGTGCTGCGCACGGAATTCGTCCGGAAGCGTTAGGGCGATTCATGGCTGCAATTACCATGGAAGAGCTGGATGCCCTGCTCACGCCCGGCCAGACCATCGCCGGGTTGGATCTGGGCACCGAGACTATCGGATTGGCGGTGTCGGATCTCTCGCGCAGCCTCGCTTCGCCGCGCCCGGTGATCAAACGCAAGAAATTCACCCTGGACGCCCAGGTGCTTCTTACCGCCCTTGCCCGCGACAACGCAGGTGCCGCGGTGATTGGCCTGCCTGTCAACATGGACGGCAGCGAGGGTCCACGCGCTCAGGCCACTCGCGCTTTCGTGCGCAACATGGCGGAGAAATCCGATCTGCCATTTGTCTTCTGGGACGAACGGCTGTCGACGGTGGCGGCCGAGCGCGCGTTGATCGAGATGGATGTCTCGCGCATGAAACGCAAGGGGCGGATCGATTCGGCTGCGGCGAGCTTTATCCTGCAGGGCGCTCTCGACCGGCTTTCAGGGCTTCGCAGAGCGGCCAGGAGCGGCTCAGGAGACGGGTGAGTAATCCGAGCTGGAAGAAGAGACAGTCTTCTGCGGGGCATCGCGATGTTCGGTCCAGCCGAAGAATTTGCGCATCTGTGCCCAGATCTGCTTGCGGCGGCGCTTGATCACAATGAAACCGACGACAAGAAACGAGTCGAAAATCACTGCCTTGAGTACAAGCGGCGGTATCGATTCGGGCGGAATGCCGAGCAAATTGCCGTAAATCGTGAACACCAGATCATGCAGTTCGCGACTGAGGATCCGGTAGCCGAAATTGATGTCGTAATAGGACAGTCCGTACCAGCTGCCGAGCAGCACGATGGGAAGGATCCAGAGAACCAGAAACACCTTCATGTCGCGGCTCCGCGCCGGGACAAGGACGCAAGCTGGGCGCTGAACGCGGCGTGATTGGCAGCATGATCGGCAATCACCCCGCCAAGTGTGTCCAGGCCGTCATCGGCAACATCACCAGTATCGATTGAAGTCTGGACGAACGACGTGACAGTCAAAAGCAAGCCGCCCAGCGCCACCATCTGCAACACCAGCAACGCGCCTGCCTCACCACCGACAAACGACACCGCCACGATCAAGGCCGCGGCGGCTGCGGCGAAGGCAGCCGCACCTTCAGCCAGCGGACGCGCCTCGCGCTGTTCGGGCGCTTCGCCGAGCACCGAAAACATCAAGGCAAACAGCGTCAATCCCGCCGAGGCAATGTTGAACCCCCCGATTATTCCAAACACAATGCTGCGGGTAAGCGGCGAAAAGCCAATTGCCTTCATCGCCGCGATCGCGGCGTCAACCAGTCCGGTGCCTGCGAAAAGGGTCAATCCTGCAAGCTCCACCCCGCCGTGCGGCGCATAGGTGACGACCAATGCCAGCAGCGCCAGAAAACTGATCCAAAACAACATTATAGCGGTAAAAAACAATCGGCCAGATATCATTTTGCATCCGTTTGCAGGGACTGGGCGTGGTCATGGTTACCTGGGCAGCATGGACGCCGCCGCCGTCCCACGCAATGTAAACCATTTATTAAGGTTAACGCCGGTATTGCCCAATGGCCTTGGCCCGCATATGACCATGCGTCTCCGCCCTGCCGTGGCAGTGGTTCCCCCAGCAAACCCTCTCCCCAGCCTCGCACTGCCATGATCCAGATATTCGAGAGTATCCTGCCAATCTTTGCCATCGTGCTGCTGGGCGTCGCGCTCAGACGCATGCCGTTCATTGATCAGAGCGTGTGGCCGGGCCTGGAAACGCTGGGATATTATCTGCTGTTTCCGATGCTGTTGTTTCTGACGCTTGCCACCGCCGATTTTTCGGACCTGAAACTGGGCGCTGTTTCAATGGTGGCCTTGCTTTCCGTGTTCATCATGGGCCTATTGCTGTTGGCCTTGCGTCCGCTGGTCCGCGCAAATGGAATGACGGATTCCCGCTACACCTCGCTGTTCCAGACATCATCGCGCTGGAACGCCTTTATCGCTCTTGCCATTGCCGAAAAGATATTCGGAACCACGGGACTTGCCATTGTGGCGCTGGTGATGGCCGTCATCATCATCCCGATCAACATGTTGAACCTGGCCGTCCTGATCTGGTATGGAACCGGCGCTCGAAGCATGACCACGCTGATCAAGCGGATGGCGGGCAATCCGCTGATCTTGGGGTGCATGGGCGGCCTCTTCGTCAACGCCCTGCCCTACAGTCTTTATCCACCGCTTGAACAGGCGATTGACCTGATCGCCCGCACCGCGCTGGGGCTTGGACTGTTGATGGTGGGGGCGGGTTTGCAAGTCAACGATGCGCTGCGCCCCGGAGCAGCAACCCTGGTTTCCGTTGCGCTCAAGCTGATCATTTTCCCGCTGATCATGGGTGGATTGGCGCTGTCTTTCGGCCTGGCTGGCGAGACGGTGATGATCCTGGTGTTGTGCGCCTCGGTCCCAACCGCATTGAACGGTTATGTGCTGGCCCGGCAAATGGGCGGCGACACGCAGCTTTATGCAGCGGTCTCAACGGTGCAGACGGCTGCATCGTTCATCACCATTCCGGCCGCCATGTGGATTGCCGCAGCCTATCTTGGCTGATCAGCCGCCGGGCGGATAGAGCAAGTCCACAATCTGGCGGGCATCGAACCGGGCATCGAGCATGCCGTAGGTGGACCGCCAGGCGCCGCCCAGCCTGGTTTCGACGAAGGCTTCGGCGACGTGTCCGGCGCCCAACCGGGTCAATTCGGCGGCGGCGGCGGCCAGCGCCAATTGCTCCGTCAACATTCGCGCGGCACCCTCGTCACGCTCGGCAACCGCCATGCAGGCCCTGAGCACATCAACGGTACGCGGCCCGGCGGCGCCAAGATCCGTGGTGATGCTGTCGAGCGCCACTTCACACAGATCGCGGCCCCGGGTGAGAACCCTGAGCACGTCAAGCGCCATCACATTGCCCGACCCTTCCCAGATCGCATTGACCGGAGCTTCGCGATAATGCCGGGCGACGGCACGTTCCTCGACATAACCGTTGCCACCCATGCACTCCATCACCTCATAGATGACCGACGGGGCGAGCTTGCAGACCCAGTACTTGACGACCGGCGTCATCAGCCGGGCAATGGCTGCTTCGGCGGGGTTGTCGCGAGCATTGTCGAAAGCACGGGCAAGGCGCATCGACAGCGCCGTGGCGGCAGCCGTATCGAGCGCCAGATCGGCGAGCACGCGGATCATCAGCGGCTGGTCGATCAGCAACTCGCCAAAGACGCGGCGGTGACGGCAATGGTGCACGGCCTCGGCGAGGCTCGCACGCATCATGCCGGCAGAAGCCAGCGCACAGTCGAGCCGGGTCAGCGTGACCATGTCGAGAATGGTGCGGATCCCCTCGCCCTCGCCGCCGAGCAAAAAGCCGAAGGTGTCGCTGAACTCAACCTCCGACGAGGCGTTAGAGCGGTTGCCGAGCTTGTCTTTCAGCCGCTGCAGCCGCAATCCGTTGAGGCTGCCGTCCTCCAGGATTCGGGGAACCAGGAAACAGCTCAACTCGCCGCCGGATTGGCCACCGGTCTGGGCCAGCATGACAAAAGCATCAGACATCGGCGCGGACATGAACCACTTGTGGCCGGACAGCCGGTAAACGCCTTCGCCGGCGCGGACCGCTTCGCTCTGGTTGGCGCGCACATCGGTGCCGCCCTGCTTCTCGGTCATCCCCATGCCGATGGTGACACCGGACTTCTGCATGGCAGGGCGGTTGCTCGAATCGTAGCGGCGCGACACAACCTGCGGCGCCCACGCCTTCTCGATGCGGGGCGAGGCCATGATCGCGGCGATCGAGGCATTGGTCATGGTGAGCGGGCACAGATGGCCGCATTCCAGACCGGCGGTGAGAAAGAAGCGGAGGGCGCGCGCCTGATGGGCAAAACCCTTCTCCTCGCGGCGCCCCTCCCAGACCGATCCCTGCAGTCCGGAGGACACCGAGCGGCGCATCAGCGCATGCCAGCTGGGATGAAAATCAACCTGATCTATGCGATTGCCGTAGCCGTCATGGGTCTTGAGCTCAGGCACAGCGCGGTTGGCGATGCGCGCAAGGTCCTGCGCTTCCGCCGAGGCCACGAATTTTCCGACGGTTTCGAAATCATCGCGAAGCGCACGCGGCATGTCGGCCGCGATGTCCTTCAGCAAGGGATCGGCACGATAGGCGTTGTGCCCTGAAAAGGGCGGACTTTGATTCTCGGCCTGCGGGCCAAAGGCTTGGATCGGGCTCATCTGACCTCGCTTACAGGGATTCGTGCGCTTTTGCATGGGGACAGCGCGCTTTTCAAGGCATGGGAAGCTTGCCCCTGCCCCATAACCTTTCTATAGACCGCGAAAGACCTCAACCCCATGGGAAACGTGATGTCATTTCCGCACCGCCACCTGCTCGGAATCAAGGGGCTTTCGGAGCAAGACATACACTATTTGCTCGATTGCGCGGATGAGGCGGTAAAAATCTCCCGCCAGCGCGAGAAAAAGACCTCGACCTTGCGCGGTCTCACCCAGATCAATCTGTTTTTCGAAGCCTCCACCCGGACGCAGGCCTCTTTTGAACTGGCCGGCAAACGGCTTGGCGCCGACGTGATGAACATGTCCGTTGCCAATTCAAGCGTCAAGAAGGGCGAAACGCTGGTCGACACCGCGATGACGCTCAACGCCATGCGGCCCGATGTGCTGGTGGTGCGTCATTCCTCGGCCGGGGCCGTGGCGCTTTTGTCGCAGAAGGTCGGCTGCCCGGTGATCAATGCCGGCGACGGCGCGCACGAGCATCCGACGCAAGCACTGCTTGACGCGCTGACCATCCGCCGCACCAAGGGCAAGGTCGGGCGGCTGATCGTCGCCATATGCGGAGACGTGCTGCATTCGCGCGTGGCGCGGTCGAACATTCTGTTGCTCAATGCGCTGGGTGCACGCGTCCGGGTCGTGGCGCCCTCGACCCTGCTGCCGTCGGGAATTGCCGATATGGGCGTCGAAGTGTTCCAGCGCATGGAGGACGGGCTCAAGGACGCGGACGTGGTGATGATGCTCAGGCTACAGCGAGAACGCATGGCGGGCTCGTTCGTGCCCTCCGTGCGCGAGTATTTTCGCTACTACGGGCTCGATGCCGACAAGCTCAAAGCGGCCAAGCCCGACGCGCTGGTGATGCATCCCGGCCCGATGAACCGCGGCGTCGAGATCGCCTCTGACATTGCCGACGGACCGCAGAGCGTCATCGAGCTGCAGGTCGAGATGGGGGTTGCCGTGCGCATGGCGGTGATGGAAACGCTGATGCTGCCGCAGGGGAACCAGCCATGAAACCGCGGGTTCTTTGCAATGTCCGGATCGTCGATCCTTCCACCCAAATGGACGAGACCGGCGACATCCTCATTGTCGACGGCAAAATCGCGGCTATCGGCGCGAAAGCGCTGGAGGTCGCAGTTCCATTCGAAGCCGAGAGAGAGGACTGCACCGGCCTGATCGCCATACCCGGGCTGGTTGACGCCTGCGTCCACATTGGCGAACCCGGTGCCGAACACCGCGAAACCATCGCATCGGCAAGCCGGGCGGCAGCCCGTGGCGGCGTGACCTCGATGATCATGATGCCGGACACCGATCCGGTGATCGACGATGTGGCGCTGGTCGATTTTGTGCTGCGGCTGGCGCGCGACGAGGCTATCGTCAATGTCCATCCGGCCGCGGCTCTGACCAAGGGCCTCAGGGGCGAGGAGATGACCGAATTCGGATTGCTTCTCGAAGCCGGCGCGGTGTGGCTGAGCAACGGACGGCATACCGTGGACAATCCGGCGGTGATGCGCCGCGCGATGACCTATGCGCGCGATTTCGGTGCGGTGATCGCAGTGGCGACACAGGACCGGCAGCTGGGTGGCGCAGGCGTGATGAACGAGGGGCTTTTCGCAAGCTGGCTCGGTCTGCCCGGAATTCCGCGCGAAGCCGAGATCATTCCGCTTGAACGCGATCTCAGGCTCGCCGGCCTGACCCGCGCGCGCTATCACGCGATGAGCATATCGGTATCTGAATCGGCAGACATCATTCGCGCCGCCAAGGCCCGCGGGCTCGATGTGACTGCCGGGATCTCGATCAATCACCTCACGCTCAATGAAACCGATATCGGTGAATACCGCACCTTCTTCCGGCTGTCGCCGCCGCTCAGGACCGAGGATGACCGCAAGGCCATGGTCGCAGCGCTGGCTGACGGCGCCATCGACATTATCGTGTCCGCCCACGATCCGCAGGACGTCGACACCAAGCGGCTGCCGTTTTCGGACGCGGAAAACGGTGCGATCGGACTGGAAACAATGCTGGCGGCGGCGCTCAGGCTCTACCATTCAGGCGATGTGCCGCTGATGCGCCTGATCGACGCGCTGTCAACCCGGCCAGCCCGGATCCTGGGTCTTGATGCCGGATCGCTCAAAACCGGGGCGCGCGCCGACATCGCGCTGATCGACCCGGATTATCCCTGGGTGCTGTCCAAGGACGACATCGTTTCCAAGTCCAAGAACAGCCCGTTCGAGGATGCGCGCTTTACCGGCAAGGTGTTGCAAACGCTGGTTGCAGGTGTCACAGTTCATCGCGCCTGATCGCCGCCAACCCGGCACTCGGGATGCACATCAAGGAAGGGAAACAGCGTCGTGCCTGGTTTGATCAGTTGGTCTCTTTCCACGCCGGAAATGCTCATCTCGCTGCTTATGGGCTACCTGTGCGGCTCGATCCCGTTTGGCCTGATCCTGACCAGGATGGCCGGACTGGGCGATGTGCGGAAAATCGGATCGGGCAATATCGGCGCGACCAACGTGCTGCGCACCGGCAACAAGAAGCTCGCGGCGCTGACGCTTCTGGCCGACGCGCTCAAGGGTACCGTGGCGGTTGCCGCAGCACGCTATTTCATTGGCCTTGAAGCGGCGCTGATCGCCGGGCTAGGCGCATTTCTTGGCCATCTCTATCCGGTATGGCTGAAATTCAAGGGCGGCAAGGGCGTCGCCACCTATCTGGGCGTGCTGTTGGGGCTGGCGCCGCTGATCGTCCTGGTCTTCGCTGCAGTCTGGCTCGCCATGGCCAAAATTTTCCGCTACTCGTCGCTCGCGGCGCTGACAGCGGCAGTGGTCGTGCCTGCTGCGCTTTACCTTTATGGAAAGCCCGGCATCGCCTCGCTGTTTCTGGTCATGTCGGCAATCACCATTCTCAAGCACCGTGAAAACATAAGCCGTCTGCTTGCCGGAACCGAAGGCCGGATCGGGGACAAGGGCTGATGCCTCCCGGCGACGAAGGGCGACGCGGTGTCATCCTTTCCGATCGCCAACGGCTCTCCTGGTTGCGGCTGATCCGCTCTGACAATGTCGGACCGGCGACGTTCCGTGACCTGATCAATCATTTCGGGTCCGCCGAGACCGCCCTCGAGCAATTGCCCGAGCTTTCGCGGCGCGGGGGCTCGGCACGCACCATAAAAGTGGCGAGCATTGGCGATGCCGAGAGCGAACTGGAGGCGGCGCGGAAGTTTGGCGCCGTGTTCGTCGGGATAGGCGAACCGGATTACCCCCCGGCCCTGAGGCGCATCGACGGAGCGCCGCCACTGATCGCGGCAATCGGCGATTTGTCGCTGGCGACAACGGTCGCTGTCGGAATCGTGGGCGCACGCAACGCTTCGGTTTCAGGCGCCAAGATGGCTGCGCGGATGGCGCGCGAAGTCGGCGCCGCCGGTTATGTCGTGGTGTCAGGCCTGGCGCGCGGCATAGACGCGGCAGCGCATCGCGCAAGCCTTGAAAGCGGGACCATCGCCGCGCTGGCGGGTGGTCTGGATCAACCCTATCCGCCGGAAAACCTGGATCTCTACCGCGATATCTGCTCGGGAAGCGGCCTTGCCATCAGCGAGATGCCGATGGGCTGGGAACCGCGCGCCCGCGATTTCCCACGGCGCAACCGGCTGATCGCGGGTGTCGCGCTTGGCCTGGTGGTGATCGAGGCGGCACAACGCTCGGGCTCGCTGATCACTGCCCGGCGAGCCGCTGATTTCGGCAGGCTGGTGTTTGCCGTTCCCGGTTCGCCGCTCGACCCGCGGGCCGCTGGAACCAATGGCCTGCTCAAGGACGGCGCCATCGTGACCACGGAAAGCCGCGATGTGATTGACGCGCTGGCCCCCTCCAGCCGGATGTTTCCCGATGACGAACCGGTCATGGAGGAGCCCGGATCCGGGGACGGTGCACCGTTCGACGAGCCACGTGACGACGACCGAGCCCGTGTGATCGAGGCGCTGAGTCCCTCGCCCGCTGAAATCGACGACATCATCAGGCACGCCGGCGTGGCGGCGGCGACGGTCTATCTTGTGCTGCTTGAGCTTGATCTCGCCGGCCGTCTGCATCGGCACCCCGGCGGCATGGTGTCACTGGCCTTTGACGAGAATTAGCACACCAGATCGCAATCAGTGGGCATTTCTGGTCATGGTGAGCGGCCTCTGTCCCGCCAGAACATCGCCGGCTTCCAAATAGGCCATCTCGATCAGATAACAGAGCATGTCAGCATTTTCACTCTCGGCAACCGTGCGCAGTTCAGCCAGCATTTGCCGGATATAGGCGATGTTTTGCTCCGTTCGGGCCTTCTCCAATGAACCGTGAGTGCGCCGGGTTGGCATCTTGGCTCCCCTGATTTTGTCCACATGACCGCTCATTGCAAACCGTCAGGCAGATCCTTGAAACACGATAATCAAAATATCTTAAATTGCAATAGAGCGGTAATCGCGCAATGGTTGTATTCGGGTTGTGAAATGGCGGTAAATCGGAAGATGGGCTTGACCGCACCGATTTCCCTGTACATTTCGTGGGCCAAATCGGTACGGCGCGAATTCGCGCGGCATGCCGAATCCCATGGCCGAATGCGAGCAATCTTATGAATGTAGTGGTAGTCGAATCGCCTGCGAAGGCAAAAACGATCAACAAATACCTCGGAAGCGATTTCAAGGTACTGGCCTCTTTCGGCCATGTCCGCGATCTCCCGGCCAAGGATGGCTCGGTGCTTCCCGACGAGGACTTCGCCATGTTGTGGGAAGTCGATACCGCCTCCAACAAGCGGCTGAAGGATATCACCGAGGCGCTCAAGGGAGCGGAATCGCTCATTCTGGCGACGGACCCGGACCGCGAGGGTGAAGCCATTTCCTGGCATGTGCTTGAGGTTCTGACCAAGAAGAAGGCGCTCAAGGACAAGAAAGTCTCCCGCGTCGTCTTCAATGCGATTACCAAGAAGTCGGTTCTCGATGCGATGAACAACCCGCGCGAGATCGACACGCCGCTGGTCGACGCCTATCTGGCGCGCCGGGCGCTCGACTATCTGGTCGGCTTCAACCTGTCGCCGGTGCTTTGGCGGAAACTTCCCGGCGCCCGCTCGGCCGGTCGGGTTCAGTCGGTGGCGCTGAGGCTCGTCTGCGACCGCGAAAGCGAGATCGAACGCTTCAACTCGGAAGAGTACTGGCAGATTTCGGCTGACCTGAAGACGCCGCGCGGCGACGGTTTCACCGCCCGCCTCACCTCGCATGACGGTGAGAAGGTCTCCAAGATGTCGATCACCGGCGGCGATCTGGCAGGCAACATCAAGGACATGCTCGAGGGCGCGTCCTTTGTCGCCGACAGCGTGGAGGCCAAGCCGACCCGGCGCAATCCGTCAGCCCCGTTCACCACGTCAACCTTGCAGCAGGCAGCATCGTCAAAGCTCGGCTTCAACGCCTCGCGCACCATGCAGGTGGCGCAGCGACTGTATGAAGGCATCGATATTGGCGGCGAGACCGTCGGTCTGATCACCTATATGCGAACCGATGGCGTGCAAATGGCGCCCGAGGCCATCGAGGAAGCCCGTGCCGCGATAGCGGCGCGCTTCGGTGATCGCTACCGCCCCGACAAACCCCGCATCTACACCACCAAGGCGAAGAACGCGCAGGAAGCGCACGAAGCAATCCGGCCAACCGGATTCGAGCGCTCACCCGATGATATCAAACGCTATCTCGATGCCGATCAGCTCAAGCTTTACGACCTGATCTGGAAACGCGCCATTGCCAGCCAGATGGCATCGGCAGAGATAGAGCGGACCACCGTCGACATCACCGCGACCAAGGACGGCAAGAGCGCCGGCCTGCGCGCGACCGGATCGGTAATCCGGTTCGACGGTTTCATTGCCGCCTACACCGATGCCAAGGAAGACGGTGAACAATCAGATGGCGATGATGATGACGACGCCCGCCTGCCCGAGATCAATGCGAAGGAAGCGCTCGCCAAGGACAAGATCAACGCCACGCAGCACTTCACCGAGCCGCCGCCACGCTATTCGGAAGCTTCACTGATCAAGAAGATGGAAGAGCTCGGCATCGGCCGGCCCTCGACTTATGCCTCGACACTGGCGACCCTGCGTGACCGCGAATATGTGGTCATCGACAAGCGCAGACTGATCCCCGAACCCAAGGGCCGGCTGGTCATCTCGTTTCTGGAGAACTTCTTCGAGCGCTATGTCGAATTCGGTTTCACCGCGGATCTCGAAGAAAAGCTTGACCGGATTTCCGCGGGCGAACTTGCCTGGAAGGACGTGCTGCGCGAATTCTGGACGGAGTTTCATTCCCACATCGAGGATACCAAGGACCTTCGTGTTACACAGGTGCTCGATGCGCTCAACGAGGCGCTGGCGCCGCTGGTGTTTCCGGTACGTGAGGACGGATCAAATCCGCGTATCTGCCCCACCTGTGGAACCGGCAACCTGTCGCTCAAGCTCGGCAAGTACGGTGCCTTTGTCGGGTGCTCGAATTATCCCGACTGCAATTTCACACGCCAGCTTTCCAACGATCAGAACGCTGACGGCGATGCGGCTCTGTCGAGCGAGCCTCGGGATCTGGGCAAGGATCCGCACACGGAAGAGCCGATTACCCTGCGCACCGGCCGGTTTGGACCCTACGTCCAGCGCGGCGAGGGCAAGGAAGCCAAGCGCTCCAGCCTGCCAAAGGGATGGGCGCCCGACACGATCGATTACGAAAAGGCCCTGGCATTGCTAAGCCTGCCGCGCGACATCGGACAGCATCCGGAATCGGGAAAGATGATTTCCTCGGGGCTCGGTCGCTATGGTCCCTTCGTGTTGCATGACGGCACCTACGCCAATCTTGAGAGCATCGAGGATGTGTTCTCCATCGGGCTTAATCGTGCGGTCACCGTGATTGCCGAAAAGCAGGCCAAAGGTCCCGGCCGGGGTCGAGGGACACCGGCGGCGCTGAAGGCGCTCGGCGATCATCCCGACGGCGGCCCGGTCACCGTGCGGGACGGAAAATACGGACCTTACGTCAACTGGGGCAAGATCAACGCGACCCTGCCGAAGGACAAGGTTCCCACCGAGGTATCGCTTGAGGAAGCGCTTGAAATGATTGCAGCAAAAGCCGCTACATCGGGCAAGAAGGCGCCGGCCAAGAAAGCGTCGGCAGCCAAGAAGGCAACCAAACCGAAGGCGAAGGCAAAGAAACCCGCAGCCGCCAAGGCGAAGAAGGACTGACATTGGGACACCCTCCCCGCAAATCCGTGACTGGCAAACAAAACACCGGCAAGCCGGACGTAAAAACCGGGGAGGACCGCCCGGCGTTTCGCCGTGGAGATCTTCCCGACAGAGAAACGATTCTGCGTTTTCTCGGCGAAAACCCGGATCGCGCCTCCAAGCGCGACATCGCCAAGGCGTTCGGATTGAAAGGCGACACGCGCGCCGAGCTCAAGGCTCTGCTTCGCGAGCTTGAGGATGAGGGGCTTATCGAACGCGACCGCAAAATGCTCAGGCGACCCGGCACGCTGCCGGCGGTGGCGGTGCTCGAAATCACCATGCGCAACCCTGACGGCGACCTGGTCGCCCGGCCGGCTGAATGGCTCGAGGATCATGGTGCGGCGCCGGCGGTGACAGTCCGCCAGTCAAACGTCGGGCGCGAACGCGGCAAGAGCCGCACGCCATCGATCGCGGCGGGCATCGGCGACAAGGTGCTGGCACGGATATTTGCGACGACGCATGGCGCGAAAACCAGCTACACCGCCCGCATCATGAAGGTGCTCGACCGGCGCGAGGGTCTTGTTCTCGGGGTTTTCCGCTCCACTCCTGGCGGCGGTGGCAGGCTGATGCCGATTGAACGGCGCGGTGAGGAATTCACCATAGATCCCGATTTCACCGGTGAGGCGAAAGACGGCGATCTGGTCGAGGTGGAGACCGCGAAGCTCGGCCGCATGGGCTTGCCGCGCGCCAAGGTTCACGCCGTGCTGGGTTCGGTCGATGGCGAAAAGGCCATCTCGATGATCGCCATCCATTCCCACGGCATCCCGCATGTGTTTCCCGCCGAAGTATTAAAAGCTGCTGACGAGGCAAAGCCCGCCCCGCTTTCCGCAGGACGCGAGGACTGGCGGGATATCCCGCTGGTCACCATCGACCCCAGCGACGCCAAGGATCATGATGACGCGGTCTTCGCCGAGGAAGACACCTCCCCGGACAATACCGGCGGCGTCATCATTACCGTCGCGATTGCAGATGTGTCCTGGTATGTGCGTCCCGGCTCGGCGCTCGACCGGGAAGCGCTGAAGCGCGGCAACTCCGCCTATTTTCCCGACCGGGTGGTTCCGATGCTGCCGGAGCGGATTTCCAACGATCTGTGTTCGTTGCGCCAGGGCGAGGACCGGCCGGCGCTGGCGCTGCGGATGGTGTTTTCCGCCGAAGGGCGCAAAGTCGGCCACAAGTTTCACCGGGTGATGATCAAGAGCGCGGCCAAACTGTCCTATCAGCAGGCCCAGGCAGCGATTGACGGCAATCCCGACGACACCTCCGGCCCGCTGCTGGAAACCGTCCTGAAGCCGCTGTGGAACGCTTATGCTGTGCTCAAGCGAGAGCGGGACCGCCGCCAGCCGCTTGATCTCGACATGCCGGAGCGCAAGATCCTGCTCACACCGGATGGCAAGGTCGACAAGGTGATCGTGCCCGAGCGGCTCGACGCGCACCGGCTGATCGAAGAATTCATGATCCAGTCCAATGTCGCCGCGGCGGAAACCCTGGAAAAACGCAAACAACCACTGATCTACCGCGTTCATGACCAGCCATCGCTGGCCAAACAGGAAGTCCTGCGCGAGTTTCTCGGCACGCTCGGCCTGTCACTGGCGCGCGGAGCGGCGGTACGGGCAAGCGCTTTCAACGGGATTCTGGCTCGGGCATCGGGAGAGCCCCATCAGGGCATGGTCAACGAGATGGTTCTGCGCAGCCAGAGCCAGGCCATTTATTCACCGGAAAATCTTGGTCATTTTGGCCTCAACCTCATGAAATACGCGCATTTCACCTCGCCAATCCGGCGCTATGCGGATCTGATCGTGCATCGCGCGCTGGTCGGTGCGCTGGGCCTTGGCGAGGGCGCAATCACGCCTGCGGAAGAAGCCGGGCTGGAAAACATCGCCGCGGAAATTTCTGTCACCGAGCGCCGCGCCATGGCAGCAGAACGCGATACGGTGGATCGGCTTGTCGCCCACCACCTCGCCGGACGCATTGGCGAAACCTTTGAAGGGCGCATTTCCGGCGTGACCAAATCCGGGCTTTTTGTCAGCCTGCCGCAATTTGGCGCGGATGGCTTTATACCTGTCTCAACACTGGGACTTGACTATTATCACTACGACGAGGCTCATCAGGCACTCACGGGAGAGAAAACCGGCCTGGGATACCGGCTCGGCGACGGGGTGGAGGTCAAGATTGTCGAAGTTATACCGCTGGCCGGTTCGATGCGGTTTGAGATGGTCAGTGAAGGGCATAAGATGCCTGCCGGCACCAGGTCGTTTCACAAATCCAGCCGGGCGCGCCGTGGCGGCCCCAAGAAGCCAGGAACACGCCCTCCACGCGGGCGGCGCTGAAACAGCGCCGAACGAACACCCAGCAGCGTCCCAAGCGCTCGCTCAGAATCAGGAGAAGAAAGATGCTCGAATTTGGTGGCGACGCGGCCAGGAACGAAGACGCACCACGCGATACCTGGCGCGCGGTCAAGCGCGGACTTCTCTGCCGCTGTCCCAATTGCGGCGAAGGCAAACTGTTCAAGGCCTATCTGAAGTCTGTGGACGCCTGCCCGTCATGTGGCGAGGAAATGCTTCATCACCGTGCCGATGATTTTCCGGCCTACCTGGCGATCTTCATTGTCGGTCACATCGTTGTTGCGGGCTTTATGGCTACCGACACGTGGCTGGTGCTTGAAAGCTGGCAGCATCTGATGATCTGGATCCCGATTACGATAATCCTGACACTGGCGCTACTGCCCTCCATCAAAGGCGGGGTCATCGGACTGCAATGGGCTTTGCGTATGCACGGATTTGGCGGTGAGTCGGAAGAACCGTTGCTTGAAGAACCCGCCTATGAGGATGCACGATGAACGACAGCGACACTTCCAAGCTCGAACTTCTCACAGAAGAACAGCGGACCAGAACCGCTGATACACGCCACCCCACCCGGACACCACGAGATGCGGCCTCGCTGATTCTTCTGGACCGGACCGGCACGGTGCCGCGGGCGCTGCTGGGCAAACGCGGAAAAGCCCACGCCTTCATGCCCGATCTCTATGTCTTCCCCGGCGGCAGACGTGATCCTGCCGACAACAGAACGCCGCTTGCCCGTCCCTTGCGCGATGACGTCGCCGACAAACTCATGCAGCGAACCACCGCCCGATTCCACAGCTACGCCGCGCGCGGTCTTGCGGTGGCGGCGGCCCGCGAAATGCTTGAGGAGGCTCACCTGTCGCTGACACCGGAAGAATATGCCGGGTCTTTGCGGCCCGACGTCTCGCATTTCCGCTATCTGGCGCGGGCGATTACGCCTCCAGGCCAGCCGCGGCGATTCGATACCCGCTTTTTTGTCTGCTTCTGCGACGAAATGGGATTGGACCCAACAGCCATCCGCGACAGTGATGAATTGCATGACCTGACATGGCTGCCGATTGATTCGCACCACAGCCATCCCCTGCCCCGGATAACCAAAGTGATCCTCGGCGAGCTCACACAGGCGCTCGAGGAAGATCCTTCCCTACCTTTTGGCAGGACGGTGCCGTATTACTATTTCCGTAACGGACGATCCGTTCGCGAATTGATTTAAGGCCAATCCAGATGGATCACTCATCCTCACGCACCCCTGCGATCCGCGAGGTAATCCACTGGCCAGCACTGATCGCAGCCGTTTCGGCGATCACCGCAGTCGGCATCGCCATCGGCCTGGGGCTGCCGCTGTTGTCGATCATCCTGGAAAAGCGTGGCGTTTCATCTTCGATGATCGGCCTGAATTCAGCCATGGCTGGCGTGGCAGCCATGGTCGCCGCGCCGATCTCGACCATGATTGCGCGGCGACTGGGCGTGGTCACCACAATGGTGCTGTCCATTGTCGCGGCTGCAGCAAGCGCGCTCGGGTTCTTTTTTGCCGAGGCGCTCTGGATGTGGTTTCCGCTGCGTATCGTATTTCACGGCGCCATCACCATCCTGTTCGTGCTCTCCGAATTCTGGATCAATACCGCCGCCCCGCCAAGTCGCAGGGGATTGGTGCTCGGCATCTACGCAACGGTACTCTCGCTCGGTTTCGCCGCCGGGCCCCTGATCTTTTCCGTGATCGGGTCGGACGGCATTCTGCCGTTTGCGATCGGCGCGGGCGTGATCCTGTTTGCAGCGGTGCCTATCCTGATGGCGCGCAAGGAAAACCCGGTGATCGACACCGCGCCCAATCATCCGTTCCTGCGCTACGTCTTCCTGGTCCCTACCGCGACAGCCGCAGTGTTCATTTTCGGCGCCGTGGAATCAGGCGGCCTGTCGCTGTTTCCGGTCTATGCCAACCGCACCGGCTTCACCGAATCACAAGGCGCGCTTCTGTTGATGATGATGGGGCTTGGAAACGTGCTGTTCCAGATCCCGGTCGGCCTGATCGCCGACCGGATCGGCGACCGCAGGCGGCTTTTGTCGCTGTTTGCGCTCATCGGGCTGATCGGGTCGATCGCCCTGCCCTTCCTGATCCACAACTGGCTGCTGACGGCGGTCATCCTGCTGTTCTGGGGCGGCAGCGTCGCCGGGCTGTATACGGTCGGCCTGGCGCATCTGGGCGATAAACTGCACGGCGCGGACCTTGCATCGGCGAATGCAGCCTTTGTTTTCTGCTACGCGCTTGGCATGCTGGTTGGTCCGCAGACCATTGGCGTGGCGATGGATGTGGCCGGAAATCACGGATTTGCGTGGGCGCTGGCGTTCTTTTTTGCGATTTATGTGGCCCTGACTGTATTTCGCATCGTGCTCGAGCCAAAACGGACTTGACTTTCAGCGCGGCTTTTGTAGGTTCCGCGCAAGTTTCGCCGTGGAGCCTTGTGCGCTGTCCGCGGCTTCATTTTTGAAGAAGGCAAGACACCATGGCCAAGGCGACCACTATCAAGATCAAGCTCCTGTCGACTGCAGACACCGGCTTTTTCTATGTTACCAAGAAGAACAGCCGTACCTTCACCGACAAGATGGTGAAAACCAAGTACGATCCGATTGCCAAGAAGCACGTTGAATTCAAGGAAGCCAAGATCAAGTAATCCGGCTTCCCACCCTGCAAGCAACAGGGACGGTGCGATCAATACAAAAAACCCGCTTCTTTCCGGAAGCGGGTTTTTTGTGTCGAGGGCCGATCAAGAAAAATGCGTGGAACGAGGATACCACAAGTGCATTGATCCCGATCGGCCACCCCACGACCCAGGAGATGCGGCGGACCTGAACATCATGGGGTATTGCTATATTTGCGTGATTGTAACCTGCCTGTATGACAGTCCCAAAACGCTTCATGTGCGCGGAACATTTGTACCAATCCGATATAAAATCAATAGTTTCTTAACTTTTTGTCAAAACTGTCCACGTTTGTGGTTAATTATCACTACAGTTTTAAGGATTGATTGACTCAGATCAAATCCCGCGCGAATCCGCCGAGCGCGGCAGATCGCCGATCAAGAATTCCGGTTTTCTTTTGTCAATTGTGTCGGCGCCATGCTTCCAGTCGCGCGCAACTGATGCTGCATCACTTAGAAAGATGCCTGCACGCTCGCGTTCAAATGGACACTCTGAAAGCGACGTCTATCAAGCGGCCTGGCCAACGACCCGATTGCGTCCTTCATTCTTCGCCTGATAGAGCGACTTGTCGGCGCGGCGGAGAAGTGAATCAGCGCCCTCGCCGTCTTTTTCCAGCGTCGCGATCCCGATCGATGTGGTCAATCGCACCATGGCCCCGGACTGAGAGACCCGGAACGGTGTGCTTGCGATTTCCTCGCGCAGCCGTTCGGCGACTTGGGCCGCTGTCACCGTCGTTGTGTCCGGCATAACCACCACGAATTCCTCACCGCCATACCGGCAGGCAAGATCAGCGCCGCGCACAGCCTCTCTCAAGCGGTGTGCGAACTGACGCAAGATGTCGTCACCGCCTTCGTGGCCATGGATATCATTGACGGCTTTGAAATGATCGATATCGGTGATCAGCACTGAAAGCGGTCGACCCCGGCGATTGGAGCGGTCAACCAGTGTCGCCAGATGGGTGTCGAGATAGCGGCGATTGTTCAGGCCAGTCAGCGCGTCGGTGACGGCAAATTCGACCGATTCCGAAAGGCTGGCGCGTAACCGGTCGGTATAGCGCTTGCGGCGGATCTGGGTGACGCTGCGGGCGACTAGCTCATTGGGATCGAGCGGTCGCAGAAGGTAATCGTTGACGCCGAGTTCCAGTGCGCGGATCACCAGGTCTTCTTCGCCCTGCTCGGCGACCACGAGCATGGGAATGAAGCGGGTCCGCTCCAGCGAACGCAATTGCGAGCACAAACGCAAGGGATCGTAGTCCTCAAGCGACGACGACACGATCACCAGCTCATAAGGCTTGTCTGCCGCCTCGAACAGGGCCGCCTGCGGATCGCCGATCGCGGTGACCTCGGCAATTCCCTTAAGCGCCCGGTTCATGCGTTCTTGCGAATTGGCCCGGCTGTCGACCAGCAACACCATGCCCGGCTCTTCCAATTGGCCCTGATGCGGCGCCAGAAGCGTCTCCAGACCGATGTTGCGCGCGGTCTCCGCACGAAGGCGAAGCTCGTCACTCAAAGCCTTGAAGCGGATCAGGCTCTTGACCCTGGTCATAAGCTGCAGATCATTGACCGGCTTGGTCAGAAAATCGTCGGCGCCGACCTGGAGGCCGCGCACGCGGTCAGCGGGTTGATCAAGCGCTGTTACCATGACGACAGGAATATGGGCGGTGCGCGGGTTGTGCTTGAGGCGCTGACAGACCTCAAACCCGTCGATACCCGGCATCATGATGTCGAGCAGAATGAGATCAACCGGGGTCTGGTCGCAAATCGTCAGCGCGGTCATTCCGTCGGCCGCGGTGAGCACTTCGAAATACTCGGCCATCAGCCGCGCCTCGAGAAGCTTCACATTGGCTGGAATGTCGTCAACCACCAGAATGCGCGCGGTCATATCTTCTCTCCGCCCTCAAGCATCGCCAAGGTAAGTCTTGATGGTTTCAATGAACCGGGGAACCGATATCGGCTTGGAAATATAGGCCTCGCACCCGCCCTGGCGGATGCGTTCCTCGTCACCCTTCATTGCGAAGGCAGTCACGGCAATAACCGGAATCATGTGCAGATCGTCATCCTGCTTGAGCCATTTCGTGACTTCAAGTCCGGAAACCTCGGGCAACTGGATGTCCATCAGGATGAGATCCGGACGATGCTGGCGAGCAAGATCCATCGCCTCCAGTCCGTTGCGGGTCTGGATGGTCTTGTATCCTGATGCTTCGATCAGATCCCGGAAAAGCTTCATGTTGAGTTCGTTGTCCTCAACAATCATCACCTGCTTTGTCATGCCCGCTCCCATCCCCGATCCGGCCGGACCATATGTCCTCCGGATGCCACTGTTGCCGGCTGCCTGTGATCCCTATCACCTGCATTGAACCGCGTTCGCTTGCGACAAATACGATCAGCAATGCCAGTCAACGCCATCACCTTAGTTCCATTAGGTTGAAAAAGTGGTAATCGGACAATTCGAATGCGGTTCAAGGCAATCCGGGGGAACGAGAACACCATGGCAGATGCACAAGACACAGCGATCGCAGTGCTGGTTTGGCTTGCAGGCGAGCCTGAACTGATGGGCCGTTTTCTGGCGCTGACAGGGCTTGAAGCCGACAATCTGCGCGATGCGGCCACGGAGCCCGGATTTCTCGCCGGTGTCTTGAGCTTTCTGATGAACCACGAGCCGACCTTGATGGATTTCTGCGCCGCCAGCGGGACCAGACCCGAAGATGTGTCGCGCGCCTTCCTTGCGCTTGGCGGATCGAGCGAGGCCGGATGATGCTGATCCCCGATGCCGAACATGACGATTTGGTGCTGGGCGAACGTCCGTTGATCGTTTGCGATATCGATGAGGTGGTGCTGGAATTCGTAACACCGTTTCAGGCTTTCCTGACCGACAATGGCCATGAGTTGCGCCCCACATCCTTCAGCCTCAATGGCAATGTCTTCAGCCTTGCTCATGGCGGCGAAACCCCGAAGGATGAGATTGCACGCCTGCTGGAGGCGTTTTTCTCCTGCCAGGAAGACTGGCAAACGCCGGTAGTCGAGGCTGCCGAAAGCCTCGGCCGATTGTCCGGCGAAGCGGACATCGTGTTCCTGACGGCGATGCCGCCACGCCACCGCGATGTCCGGCGCAAACTGCTCTCGCGTCACGGATTCGATTATCCGATGATCGCCACCGAATCGGCCAAGGGTCCGGCGGTGATGGCGCTGCACGGCTCGCGGACCCAGCCTGTGGTGTTTCTCGACGATATTTTCGTCAATCTCCAGTCGGTGCGCCAACATGTCCCTCAGACATTGCTCCTCAATCTGATCGCCAATGACATGTTCCGCTCGCTGGCGCCACATCCCGGTGATGGTGTTGAGATCGTCACCGACTGGGCCCACGCCGAAACGATGATCAAGGCGCATTTCGCTTCTGCCGGGAAATGAGTGCCTGCGCCGGACTTCTGACCGGGTGAAACTCTCCGGGCGCATCAACGGCCGGCGGATCTTGCGCTTGATCCCTGTTTCAAAACCGGCCTTCCTGAAGATCGACACAGGGCCGGCAAACAGACCTGCCGATTTTGACTGATTGACCTTTTGTCTCGGGCAGGCCTCGACCACCCGGGCGCCGATTTGCCGGGCATGAGCGACCGCCGCCTCGAGCAGCAGGTGGCTGATTCCCTCTCCTCGCCGCCGGGACCGGATGAAGAAACACGAGACCGCCCCGAGACCAGGATCAGAGGGATCGTCGCCATCAAGAGGCCTGGACACCGTCCCGCCTGTGTTCCAGCGCGCCACATCGGTGCGCGGTGTGACCTGCACCCATCGCACAGACGCTCCCTCATCAATCGCGATCAAGCCCGGCGGCAGCGAGGCTTGCGTCGCCTGTTTGAGACGCAGGTTCCTGCCTTGCTTGCTGGTTGCGTCACTCTGTTCGGGCGCCGGCCGGAAACAGCTGTGCCAGCCACCGCAGCAAGCGCCCTGCGGACCAAACAAAGTCTCCAGATGCGGCCAGAGATCGGACGTGACGGGGCTTACGGTCAGGGTCATTCGGCGCACGCTCCTGATGGATCTGGCAGGCTTGTGAGTCGAAAGATTATTGCGTAATCTGTCAATGTTCAACCTTTGTTCTCTTACGGCAGGTCGATGCCCCAAACGTCTTCGCATTCAGATCCCGGCTTCTGCCGTGACTGCCTGACGACTGCTCGCGTGGAAGCCAGGCGTTGTCACGCCTGTGGCAGCCCGCGCATCATCCGTCATGCCGAGATTGATCAACTGACGCTGGCGCATGTGGATTGCGATGCGTTTTACGCAACCGTGGAAAAACGTGACCATCCCGAGCTTGCCGACAAGCCAGTGATCATTGGCGGGGGAAAACGCGGCGTGGTCTCGACCTGTTGCTACATCGCACGCATTCATGGCGTGCGCTCGGCGATGCCGATGTTCAAGGCTCTGGATGCCTGTCCGGACGCCGTTGTAATCAAGCCGGACATGGAGAAATACGCCCGTGTCGGACGCGAAGTCCGGCGGATGATGGAGGATTTGACACCGCTGGTACAACCGATTTCGATCGACGAGGCCTTCCTTGACCTGGCCGGAACCGAGAAGCTGCACAAGGCTTCCCCTGCCCGCACGCTGGCGCGGTTTGCCGCCCGGGTCGAGGCGGAGATCGGCATCAGCCTTTCGGTCGGCCTGTCCTATTGCAAGTTTCTCGCCAAGGTGGCTTCCGATCTCGACAAACCACGCGGCTTCTCGGTAATCGGCAAGCAAGAGGCGATGTCGTTTCTTGCGCCGCGTCCGGTCACACAGATCTGGGGTGTAGGCAAAGCCTTCGCAGCTACCCTCGAGCGCAACGGCATCCGCACCATAGGCCAGTTGCAGACCATGGAACTGACCGCGCTGATGCGCGGCTACGGAGTGATGGGCAAGCGGCTCTACCATCTGTCGCGCGGCGAGGACGAGCGCACGGTTCATCCCAACGAGGGCGCAAAAAGCGTGTCCGCCGAAACCACGTTTGACACGGACCTGTCGAACGCCAGCGATCTGGTGCCGGTGCTCAGGCGCCTGTCCGAAAAGGTCTCGGCGCGCCTGAAGGCTTCCGGAATTGCCGGACACTCCGTGGTGCTGAAGCTCAAGACCGCGGATTTCAAAGGCCGGACCCGAAATTTCAAGCTGGAGGATCCAACCATGCTGGCCGACCGGATATTCCGCACCGGCCTGCATCTGCTCGAACGTGAACTGGGACAGGACCGGTTCCGCCTGATCGGCATCGGGGTGACCGATCTGGCCGACGCCGCGCGCGCCGATCCGCCCGATCTCGTCGATCCCGCAGCGGCGCGCCGGGCGGTGGCGGAAGGCGCCATTGACAAGGTGCGACAAAAATTCGGTCGAAACATTGTGGAAACTGGATATACATTCGGCACCTCGCGCAGCACACGCCAGGCGGAAGAGGATTGATATCGGGGCCGCTTCCACCTGCTTGCGGCGTTTGAGCATCACCAGCCTTTTACCGGTCCGGGAATTGGCGAAGACGCGGGAGCACTCTCGACCATGACAACACTTTCAATGCGCGAGCGTCTGTTGTTTCCAATCGGAGTGATGATCGCCGGGTTGCTCTCGGTCGCGCTTGCCTATGCCGCATTTACCGAGGATGGCGGAACCAATTCGGCGGCCCTGGTGGCGGATGCGTTCCTGCACGGCAGACTGTGGGTCGAATCCTGCTTCGATCTCGATTGCGCCAGTTACAATGGCCAGACTTATGTGGCGTTTCCGCCGTTCCCCGGCCTCGCGGCGCTGCCTCTGGTGGCCATCAACGGCATGGCAACGTCCGGCTTCATCGTCTTGACAACACTGTGTTTTGCGATGTCGTTGCTGGTATGGAACCGGATCTTCCGACAGTTGGAGGTGGCCCGTGCGGACCGGTCCTGGCTGATGCTGGCTCTGGGCTTTTCCAGCCCCTTGTTCTTTGTCACCATCCGTGGAGACGGCATCTGGTTTTTTGCGCAGGCGATTGCATTGCTGCTGACCAGTCTTGCCATTCATGAAGCGCTGGCCGGCCGTCTGGTGAGCGCGGGTGTTGCCATTGCCTGCGCCTTCCTGAGCCGCCAGATGAGCATTTTCTATGTGCCGCTGCTTCTGGTGCTGTCACTTCGCGCCGAAGCACCGCTAGTGTCAGCGATACCGGACAGGATCATCCGGGCCATGAAATTGGGGATCCCGGTGGCTGCGGCGATTGGTCTTTACCTGCTGTACAATCAAGCCCGGTTCGGATCGCTGCTGGAGTCCGGCTATACCTACATCGACTATCCGCCCGGCGTGCTGAAAGACCGGCTGGACGCGTACGGATTATGGAGTCTGGAATACCTGCCGTTCAATCTCTACCATGCACTGGTACAGGGGTTTCATGCCCGATTCGAGGGTTTCGGAAATCTGGAGCTGGTTGGAATCGATCGCTTCGGCACCGCGTTCCTGGTGGCGAGCCCGTGGCTGGTCATGTTGTTTTTCACCCCGATCAACCGGCGCACGGTGTTTGCCGGACTGCTGGTGGCCGGTCTGATCACGGCCATGCTGTTCTACCACTCCAACGGCTACACCCAGTACAATGTCCAGCGCTACATGCTCGACTGGCTGCCAGCTGCGCTGATGATGCTGGCCTACGCAGTTCCGCGCCACACCACTCCGCTGTTTCCACTGAGTGTGTTGTGGGGCATGGCACTGAACGCCGTGACCATTGCCACCATGACGGTCGTGCTTTGAGCCGCGCTGCCGCCTGACGCATGCCGGTGTCGCAAAACCGCTGCCCCCTTAAGCGCGCCTTGGGTCAGACCAGTTCCACATCAAGCACGCCGGGTGCTGCCTTCAGTGCCGAGGCGATCTGCGGCGATATCCTGTAGCGATCCGCTAATGTCACCTCGATCTCCCGGCGGCCATCATCCTTGATCATGACGAAGGACACCTGCCCTTCGCCATGCGTCTTCAAATGCGTCGACACCGAATTGAGCGGCCTGGCGTCGCGCATGTAGACCCTGAGCGCGGACTGGCCGCGGGCGGCGCGGTCCTCAAGTGAATCAGCGGTCTGGATTCTGAGCCCGATACCTTCCGGACGCTCCTCGGCATTGACCGTGATGACGATCGATTTGCCGGGTTCGAGCAATTCCCGGTAGAGCGCCAGGCCTTCGGAAAACAGCACCGCCTCATATTGGCCGGAACTGTCGGAGAACGCCACGATCCCCATCTTGTTGCCGGTGCGGGTCTTGCGCTCCTGCTTGCTGGTAACGGTACCGGCAAGCCGCCCGGCAGTGGCGCCGGCCTTGACGGCGAGCGAAAAATCCGCCCAAGTCTGCACGCGCATCTTGGCCAGAAGATCATTATAGGAATCAAGCGGATGCGCGGACAGGTAAAAGCCCAGCGCCTGGTATTCCCGGTGCAGTTTTTCAGCCGGAAGCCATGGAGTGGCGGCGGGCAGATGAATGGATTCCGTGCTGTCTTGCGACGCCCCCATGCCGAACATGTCGCTCTGGCCGCTGATACGGTTTTCCTGGGCGCGCTGGGCAAAGCCGAGGATGCGGTCAAGCCCGGCGCTCAACGCCGCCCGGTCCTGGCCAAAGCAATCGAGCGCACCTGCGGCGATCAGGCTTTCGAGAACCCGGCGGTTGACCTGGCGCGGATCAATGCGGGTGCAAAAATCCTCGAGCGAGGCAAAAGGTTCATCGCCACGGGCCTCGACAATGTGTTCCACGGCGGCGTCACCGACCCCCTTGATGGCGGCCAGTGCATAATAGATTTTGTTGTCGCCGGTTTCGAAGTGGCGGAAGCTGGTCTGCACCGATGGCGCCACAACCTCGATCTTCAACCGTCTTGCATCCTGACGGAAATCGACAAGCTTGTCGGTGTTCGACATATCAAGCGTCATCGACGCGGCGAGAAACTCGACCGGATAATGCGCCTTGAGATAGGCGGTCTGGTAGGACACGATGCCGTAGGCGGCGGCGTGCGACTTGTTGAAGCCGTAATTGGCAAACTTGGCGAGCAGGTCGAAGATCATGTCGGCCTGCGGCTTGGAGACGTCGCGCTCGACAGCGCCCTCGACGAAGCGGGCGCGCTGCTTGTCCATTTCCTCCTTGATCTTCTTGCCCATGGCACGGCGCAGCAGATCGGCTTCGCCAAGCGAGTAACCGGCCAGAACCTGAGCGATCTGCATCACCTGCTCCTGGTAGACGATAACCCCTTGCGTTTCAGCCAGCAGCCCATCGATCTTGGGGTGGATAGAGGCCAGTTCCTCTTCGCCGTGCTTGCGGGCGTTGTAGACCGGGATGTTTTCCATCGGGCCAGGACGGTAGAGCGCCACGAGCGCGATGATATCCTCGATCCGGTCGGGCCGCATGCCGATAAGCGCCTTGCGCATGCCAGCGGACTCCACCTGAAACACCCCGACCGTTTCACCGCGTGACAGCATTTCGTATGTCGGCTTGTCATCCAGCGGCAAAGCCTCAAGATCGATAGTGATGTTGCGCTTGGCGATGAAGCCGACCGCGGTCTTGAGCACCGTGAGCGTCTTCAGTCCGAGAAAGTCGAACTTGACCAGACCCGCCTGCTCCACCCATTTCATGTTGAACTGGGTAACCGGCATGTCCGAGCGTGGATCGCGGTACATCGGAACCAGTTGCGACAGCGGCCGGTCGCCAATGACGATGCCCGCGGCATGGGTCGAGGCGTGCCGGTAAAGCCCTTCAAGTTTCTGTGCGATATCGAGAAGCCGACCGACGGCGGGCTCCTTGTCCGCCTCTTCCTGGAAGCGCGGCTCCTCCTCGATCGCCTTGTGCAACGGCGTCGGGTTGGCCGGATTGTTGGGCACCAGCTTGCAGATGCGGTCGACCAGCCCGTAGGGCATCTCCAGAACCCGGCCGACATCGCGCAGCGCCGCACGCGCCTGCAGACTTCCGAAAGTGATGATCTGGCCGACCTGCTCGCGGCCATATTTGCCCACCACATAGCGGATGACTTCTTCGCGGCGATCCTGGCAGAAGTCGATATCAAAGTCGGGCATCGATACGCGGGCCGGGTTGAGGAAGCGCTCGAACAGCAGCGAAAACCGCAATGGATCCACATCGGTAATGGTCAGTGCATAGGCCACCAGAGATCCGGCGCCCGAACCACGGCCCGGCCCGACAGGAATACCCTGGTCCTTGGCCCATTTGATGAAGTCGGCCACGATCAGAAAGTAACCGGGGAATTTCATGTTCTCGATGATGTCGAGTTCGATCTGCAACCGCTCGCGGTAATCGGTTTCGCTGAAGCCTTCTGCCATGCCGATCCGGGTCAGCCGACGCTCCAACCCCTCCAGCGATTGTCGCCGCAGTTCGGCAGCCTCGGCGGCAAGTGCCGCCGCCGGGTCACCCTCGCCACCACCGGTGAACCGCGGCAGGATCGGCGCGCGGGTTTCGACAATGGCGCTGCAGCGTCGGGCAATCTCGACGGTGCTGGCCAGGGCTTCGGGAATATCGGCGAAGAGTTCGGCCATCTCGGAACGCGATTTGAGACAATTGTCAACGCTCAGCCGCGGCCGCCGGTCATCCGACATCACGGCGTTGCTGGCCACCGCCATCAGCGCATCATGAGCTTCGAAATCGTCGGGCGTGGGGAAAAACGCCTCGTTGGTCGCCACCAGCGGCACTTCGCACTCATAGGCGAGCGCGATCATCTTTGCCTCGTGGCTGCGGTCATATCCGCGCTGGCGCTGCAATTCGAGATAGATCCGGTCGCCGAACACCGATTTGAGCCGCTCCAACCGGGCCTTTGCCAGTTCGGGGTGACCATCACGCATGGCCTGATCGACCGGCCCGCCGCCGGCGCCTGTGATCGCTATAAGGCCTGTAGCCTCCTGTTCAAGCCAGGACAGCTCGATATGCGGCCGGTCGGAATTGTCACCGTCGAGATAGGCCTGACTGACGATCGCCACCAACCGGTCGTACCCAGTCGCCGTGGCGGCATACAGGACGATATGCGGCGCCTTCTGCAGATGATCGCGATGCGACGAACGGCGCTCGTCAGCCTGTCCGTCCTGCATATCGATATCGAGCTGGCATCCGATCAGCGGCTGGATGCCCGCTTCCATTGCCTTGACCGAAAATTCCAACGCTCCGAACAAGTTGTTGGTGTCGGTGATCGCCAGCGCCGGCTGATCATCGGAAACCGCGCGCTTGATCAGGGTCTTGATCGGCAGCGCGCCCTCAAGCAGCGAATAGGCCGAATGCACACGCAAATGTACAAATCCGGGCCAACCGTCAGACCCGCGGTCACCGGCGTGCTTGTCACGCTCGCGCGCCTGCCCTGTTCCACCAGCCAAATTGGCCAGCAGCCTGGCTGATTTGTTTTCCCGCGCCATTGCAATCCTCTGCCGAAAGATCCCGCGGTCATTGCCATTCTGGCGCGACCGAAGACTCAAAGGTCAATTGTGAGGACCCGGACAGCAAAGTCCAGAGCAAGGCAGTCAAAATGCAGCAGCTACACAGTCAAGTTCTGATCAGCCCACGAGCAGCATCACAGGATGACAAGACCCACCGGCCAAATGCTCCGGCATTTTACGCGGAAGACAGAAATCAAGGGTTGTTCAACCCAAACTCAGAACGCCATCGCCAGCACGGCGAAACTCGCCACGAACAGCGACATGGAAACGAAAGCGGCAAGGTCACGGGCAAATGCAGTCATGATCAACTCCTTTATTCACTTTGTGTTCTTTTATAGTTCGCTGTTTGTTCTATTGTCAAGCGCATTTGATCCGAATTTTTCCAATCGTTTCCGGCAAGGCGAGCCTGCGCGAAGGCACAAAAAAACCCGGGCGCTGACGCCCGGGTTCAGTGTGCTCAATATGCTCAAGCCAAACGCTTAGTTGCAAGCATCCTTGAGGCCCTTGCCGGCCGAGAACTTCGGCACGTTACGGGCAGGAATATCAACTTCCTTGCCGGTCTGCGGATTGCGGCCCTTGGAGGCTTCACGGCGGGATACGGTGAAATTGCCAAATCCGATGAGGCGAACATCGCCACCGTTTTTCAACTCACCTGTGATGGTTTCGAAAACCGCCTCGACAGCCGATGTGGCGTCTCCCTTGCTGATGCCCGATTTCTCGGCCACAGCGGCCACGAGTTCATTTTTGTTCATTTCCGTCCCTTTCCTGGCGTTATGTCGACTCAGTCTGTTCGATGCGGTGATCCTACGCATCTCGCGGTTTCGTGCAACAAAACTCCCCGGAATCCGCGGCTTATTAAGGGTTTTCACAGCTTCCGGGATGAAAACAGGCGGGAATTTGTCCCGCCTGTTACATTCATGGTTTGCAATTGGTTAAAACGGCGGCGCCGCGTACCTGGTCGGATACGCGGCGCCGCCGAATCTTGAAAGGACGCATGTCCGTGGAGTATCGCTCATGTGAGATCACGTGAGCGCGGCTACCTCAATGCGCTATGGTCGCGCCGCCTTCTTCCCCGGCCTCGGCCGCGATGGCGGCTTCCGGCTTTGCATCGGGATCCCAGACAATCGCCTCCGGCATCCTGACCAGGGCATGGCGCAACACGTCGCTCATTTTGGCCACCGGAATGATTTCCAGTCCGTTTTTGACATTGTCCGGGATCTCGGGGAGATCCCTGGCATTGTCTTCCGGAATCATCACGGTCTTGATGCCGCCGCGCAGTGCAGCAAGCAGTTTCTCCTTGAGGCCGCCAATCGGCAGGATCCGGCCACGCAGGGTGATTTCGCCGGTCATGGCGACATCACGGCGCACCGGAATGCCGGTCATGATCGATACGATCGCGGTGGCCATGCCGACACCGGCCGACGGGCCATCCTTCGGCGTTGCGCCTTCAGGCACGTGAACGTGAATGTCGCGCTTGTCGAACATCGGCGGCTCGATACCGAAATCCACTGCCCGCGAGCGGACATAGGACGCAGCTGCCGAGATCGATTCCTTCATCACGTCACGCAGGTTACCGGTCACCGTCATCTTGCCCTTTCCGGGCATCATGACGCCTTCGATGGTCAGCAACTCGCCACCCACTTCAGTCCAGGCCAATCCGGTTACCACGCCGACCTGATCGTCGAACTCGGCTTCGCCATAGCGGAACCGCGGCACGCCGAGGTAGTCGGAGAGGTTGTCCACATCAACGTTGACCGACTTGGCCCCGGTCTTGAGGATCTCGGTCACCGCCTTGCGCGACAACTTCATCAGTTCACGTTCGAAGTTCCGCACGCCGGCTTCGCGGGTGTAGGTCCGCACGATCTGCAACAGCGCCTCGTCGGTGATCTGGAATTCTTCCGGACGCAAGGCATGATCACGTACGGCCTTGGGCAAAAGATGCCTGCGGGCGATTTCCTGCTTCTCATCCTCGGTGTAACCGGCGATGCGAATGATCTCCATCCGGTCCATCAGCGGCGCCGGGATGTTGAGCGTGTTGGCCGTGGTGATGAACATCACGTTGGACAGGTCGTACTCAACCTCGAGGTAATGGTCCATGAAGGTCGAATTCTGTTCCGGATCCAGCACCTCGAGCAAGGCGGAAGACGGATCGCCGCGGAAATCCTGACCCATCTTGTCGATTTCATCGAACAGGAACAGCGGGTTGGTTTTCTTGGCTTTCTTCATCGACTGTACGACCTTGCCGGGCATCGACCCGATATAGGTGCGGCGGTGACCACGGATTTCGGCCTCGTCGCGTACGCCGCCAAGCGCCATGCGCACATATTCGCGACCGGTCGCCTTGGCGATCGATTTGGCAAGCGAGGTCTTGCCGACGCCGGGAGGCCCGACAAGGCACAGGATCGGACCCTTGATCTTGGACGAGCGGGCCTGCACCGCCAGATATTCAATAATCCGCTCCTTGACCTTTTCCAGACCAAAGTGATCGATCTCGAGCACCTTTTCAGCGGCGTTGAGGTCAATCTTGATGCGGGACTTCTTGCCCCATGGCAGACCAAGGAGCCAATCGAGATAATTGCGCACGACGGTGGCCTCAGCCGACATCGGGCTCATCTGCTTGAGCTTCTTGAATTCGCTGTCGGCCTTTTCGCGGGCTTCCTTGGAAAGCTTGGTCTTGGCGATGCGGTTTTCGATCTCGGCCATTTCGTCACGGCCATCCTCGCCGTCGCCAAGCTCCTTCTGGATCGCCTTCATCTGCTCATTGAGATAATATTCGCGCTGGGTCTTCTCCATCTGCCGCTTGACGCGGGAGCGGATGCGTTTTTCCACCTGCAGCACCGAAATCTCGCCTTCCATGAAGCCGAGCGCCTTTTCCAGGCGGCCCTTCACGGAAATTGTCGAGAGCATGTCCTGCTTCTCGGGAATCTTGATCGACAGATGCGAGGCCACAGTGTCCGAGAGCTTGGAATAATCGTCAATCTGGCTCGCCGCGCCGACAACCTCGGGCGAGATCTTCTTGTTGAGCTTGACGTAGTTTTCAAACTCCGAGACGACCGAGCGCGACAGCGCTTCGATTTCGACCGGATCTTCGTCCGGCTCGATCAATTCAACGGCGCGGGCTTCGTAATAGTCTTCGCGGTCGGTGTAACCGGTCACTTCAGCGCGCGCCCGGCCTTCGACCAGCACCTTGACGGTGCCATCGGGCAATTTCAACAGTTGCAGCACATTGGCGATGGTGCCGATGTCATAGATGCCTGACGGCTCGGGATCGTCGTCGCTGGCATTGATCTGGGTGGCAAGCATGATCTGCTTGTCCGAGCCCATGACTTCCTCAAGCGCATGGATCGATTTTTCGCGGCCGACGAACAGCGGCACGATCATGTGCGGGAAGACAACAATGTCGCGCAACGGAAGGACGGGATAGATACCTGCCTCTTCGGGCGGACGTGATGAACTCACATTTTTTTCCGGCATATGATTTCCTTTCCTGGCCCTGCCGGGCCGATTGGCAACGCGGGGCGCGGCCCCGGTTCATCCAGCAACCGCTATTCGCGTCCTTTTGGGGCAAAAAGCCCCTTGCACTCTAATTGGATAACCGGCGACCCGGTTTCAAGACGGACAAACACCGGTAATTGCTCCATTTCCGATTCGAGAGAATATTAGACAATGAAAGTGGCGGGAAGCTGGTGCAGTGCGAAAAACGGGCAAAATACCGGCTTATCACTGTTGCGGATCAATCGACAATCTGGTCGCGGTGGCGGACGGCCAGCTCCAGCAGCTTGTTGGGGCCCTTTGCCCCCAGCTTCGCGGCCAGGCTGACCCTGTGAGCCTGAACCGTGCGCACGCTGATGAACAGCCTTTCCGCGATTTGCTTGCTGGTCATGGATTGAGTCAGGAGCGCCAGGACCCTCCGCTCCGCATCTGACACCTTGCGCAGTTTTTCAGCCAAGGCATGGTTCGACAGATCGCCGACACTCTCATGGCTTTTGCGCCCGATGGATTCGCTGGTATAAAACTCCCCCTCGCCGGCGATGGCCGCAGCAAGTTCGGATTGCGCGTCCTCTTTGGCCATGAAACCTGCCGCGCCGAGTTCGCGGGCGCGCTGGACGAACGACATGTCGGTATGCATCGACAGGATGAATGCCCTGGTGGCGGGTTGATTTTGCCGGACCCATTCGAGCACGCCGAAGCCATCGATCAACGGCATCGAGAGATCGGCAACCAGAATGTCGGGGTGGAACATGCTGAGTTTGGCGATGCAGCTTTCACCATCGGCGGCTTCAGCGACGATCTTGGCTCCCAACCCGCTGACCAGACAATTGACGACACCGGCCCTGAAGATCGGATGATCATCGCACACAATTGCCGTTTTTTCCGGTGATGTTGCCGTTTTCATTGACTGGCTGCCTTTCCATCCGCTGTTACCGGAAACGACGCCTCGATCCTGACGCCACCCAAGCTGCTTTGCGACAGCCGCCACCGCCCACCCAAACCGCGGATCCGCTCGTCGATCGACGTAAAGCCCAGGCCAAAAGATGGCTGGCTGGATATCGGCAACGGCTCAATTCCGCCGCCATCATCCTCCACGCACAGATGCAACCTGTCATCTTTTCGGGTGATGGTCGCCTTGCAACTGGCGGCGCCGGAATGACGGCTGACATTGGCCAGACACTCCTGGACGATGCGATAGACATGCAATTTCGCATCCATCCCCAACAACCCGTCGTCGAAATCGATGGAGGTTTCAACTTCGATCTGGCTTGACGTCTCCAGATGTTCAAACAGTGCCTCCAGCGCCTTTTTGAGGCCAAGATGACTGATCGCTGCCGGATGCATCTCCTTGGAAATCCGCCGCAACTCGTTGAGCGCCGTGGTCGTGGATGAAATCAGCGATGGCAGCGCCGCCTTCCAGGTCCTGGTTTCCGGTTCGCGCTCAAGCTTCTTCAGACTGCCCAGCACCACGAGAAAATCCTGAGCCACGCCATCGTGAAGCTCCTTGGCAAGACGCTGACGTTCGGCATCCTGGGCGGCGATGGTTTTTGCGACCCCTTCCGCCCGCAGTGCCATCATCTTGAGGCTCAGTGCGCGATGCGCCAGTTCGCCCATGCGAAAGCGCGATGCAATTGCCAAAGAAAACAGGATCGCCTCCAGACACAGTGTCACTTCCAGCAAATTGTTGTCGATCAAGCCGGTCCGTACGCCGAGCAATTTCTCAAGAAACACAAAAGCTGTGCCGGGGATCATGGCGAAACCAAGCGGAAACAGCAAAATGCGGGCCTGCCGGCTGCCCCTCCATGCCCGCCGTGCAACCATGGCGCAGGCAATCAGGAACAGTGCTGCCGCGCACAAGAGCAGCACGGGTTGCAGCATCCAGTAGGGCAACAGCACAGCGCACAGCATTACCGGGGTTGCCAGGATGGCAGGAACCAACAGCGGCCAGCCGCGTCTGACCGGCTCGCCATCGTCCCGCAGGAATCCCCACATGAAAGCACTTCCGAAAACCAGCCCGCTGTACAGTGTCGCGAGCAGGATGGCGTTGCTCCATTCCGGACGATGCTTCCAGACATAGGCTACGCCGTAGCCCGAGAGATAAAGTGCGAGGAATAGAAGCGCGCAGATGGTCAATGCATTGAGCAGGAAGACCGGAGACCGCACGAAAACACCAACAAAGCCATTGTAGACGATGGTTGCGAAAAGAATGCCCATGAGAAAGGTCTTGAGCAGGTGATCGGCGCGGTCGATTTGTTCCAATGCCTGCAAGGACTGGACGGCAAGCTGCAGCGTGGTCAGCACCGGTTGGTGCACCCGCACATAAAGATCGCTCCCCGCGAGCCTGTCGCGCAACGGCAGGACCATTTGCGGCGAGGCATAGGCCCGGTCCGACATGGCCACGAGATCACCGGTTCTGATCGAGTGCCAGCTTGAGCCGTCGTTGGATCTGAAATAGGCGACCGCCTCATCAACGACGAGATTGAGGATGATCAGGTCAACCGCCGCCAAACCGTCGACCTTGAGCCAGATCGGGTCTTCGCCATACCATGTCCGCAAGGATGAGACCGTTTGCCCGAACTGGCTGCCACCGCAACAAATATCATCAATCGTGGCTTCGGGCGCCGCATCGCGCAGAACGGAGAATGCAAGCAACCGCGTGGGTTGGTTCTGGGCACGGACTTCGCCAACACCGGAGAATACAGCGAGGCCTCCGGCAAGGAGCCACAAGAAAACAAGGCGCCTTGCGGCCACGGAACACCGCCTTCGAAGTCCCGCACCAGACAGGCCGTCGATCAAGCCGCGGTCCAGGCCGCGCCAGTTGGACAATAAGGGGCAATTTGCCGTTATCATCGGCGCATCAAATCCCAGTCAGCCCCGGAAGGAAATAGGTACATCTACCTAAGATTTAGGCAGGTCTGCCAATAAGCAACGCGGTTGGCGCAGCAATGCCCGACCCAGGCGAAGGCCGATCCGATTGCGTCTGGCGGAAAAGCCCGTCCCCAAGGCCGTTAGGGTTAATACTTCATTGGGTTGGGATCCGGCGGCAAAAAGTGCTCTTAGTCTCCTTTGTTGACCGGAGTACCAGTATGGCGCTGCTACAGAAAATTTTGAATTTTGCATTCAATCCGATTGCAGCCATTGTGGCGACGCTCCTTGGCACGGCGTTTCTTTACCTGCTCGAAAAGCAAGCGGGCAACATGCCCTTTGTCCTGCTTTGCAATGCAGGAATCGCTGCCATGCTGTTCCTGGCGAGCCGCAGACTGTACTTTTCGATTTACGCAACCCTCGCGTTTGCGACGCTGATTTCCATCGCATCGACGCTCAAATACCGAACCAAGGGTTTCGATCTGCATATCTATGACATCATCTTCACCGGAGCCGACCCTAAAGCCGCGGCTTTTCTGCTGGATGCATTCACCATTTACGTCGTGCCCTTCGCCGGGCTCCTGCTGTTGGGTATCGCAGCGGTCACATTGATTTTCGTCAGGGAGCGCACCAGCGCGATCGCCGCTCCATGGCGGGTCGGGTTTCTGGCGCTTACAATTGCGCTGATCCCGATGAGTTATCCGCTCAGAGCCGACGAACCGCGATATTTCCACTATCTGGGTGGCTTCAACGCATCGTCCTTTTTCGTTTCCTTTCTGGATCTCCGCGATGCCGCTCTGGGCCGGGGCATTGCCGACCGCTTTGCGTCGATGCCGGCGGGTGAACCTTTCGATGCAACTCAAACCTGTGACTCGGCCGCTACAAAGCCCGACCTTTTCGTGGTGTTGTCGGAAAGCCAGACGGATCTCAGCCGACTGGTTCAGTACGGACTTGATCAGCAGTTCTCCGACCGCTTCAAGTCCGCGGATGGAACCCGGCACAGCTTGCAGGTGGAAACCTTTGGTGGCGGCACATGGATATCAAATTTCTCGCTGATGACGGGATTGTCCAGCCTCGATTTCGGCTGGCGCGCTCCCTATTTGACCACGGCCATGGAAGGCAAGATCCATCAATCCCTGGCGACAGAGCTTGCACGATGCGGCTACAGAACTGCTGTGCTGATGCCGATGGAACACGGCTTCGTCAACGAGGGTCCGTTTCTCGAATCCATCGGGTTCGATGATATCCTCGATTACGACCGCATCGGCGCCAGCGAGTACGCCCATGAAGACCGGTTCTATTTTGAAGCCGCTCGGGACTTCATCTCGGAGCATCGCAAAACCGACGGACGCCCATTGTTCCTGCAGGTGCAGACCATGTTCGCGCATTCGCCCTACTCCGACAACAGGACTGAGGCCGGCTCGCCCATGACCGGGAAGAGTGGAATCGGGGAACTCGACGAGTATGTCGGGCGCGTCGCCCAGTCCCAGCGGGATTTTGACTGGTTTCTCGATAAGGCGAAGGCGGAGAGCAAGACCCATCCCTCGATCGTGCTGGAGTTTGGCGACCACCAATCCTTTGCGACACGCGAACTGATCGAGAACCTCAACCCGGATTTCGCCATTGATGACCTCTCCTCTTCGGCCTATCGGACTTATTTCACGCTTCACGGCAACGGAACACCGGTCGACATGAGCTCGTTCGATTTCCCGGTCCTTGATATCGGCTATCTCGGGGCCTCGCTTCTGGAGGCTGCGGGGTTGGCCAAGTCGCCCATGCTCACGGATCTTCTGGCACTCAAGACCCGTTGCAACGGGCGTTTGCATTCATGCGAGGATCGGGCGGCTGTCGACAGACACCTGCAACGACGGATTGCCTCGGGCTATCTGGACATCAATTGACAAGGGGTCGCCAAGAACAGGATCTCTCACCACGCGGCTGACCAGCGCGGTGACAGGCAATAACGATGAAGTTGTCAGCTCACATGGAGCCAAAGCCTGAAACCAGATAGATCCCAACAAAAAACCCTCCGGGTGAGCCCGGAGGGTTTGATCTGTCACGCAGGCTTTTTGCGGTCAGGCCGAAGCCGATCCCTTGGCCTCATCGTCGCGCTCCGAGTAGATGTAGAGCGGACGCGCATTGCCGGTGACCACCTCGTCGGAGATGACGACTTCGCGCACACCTTCGAGAGTCGGCAGTTCGAACATGGTATCGAGCAGGATTTTCTCCATGATCGAACGCAGTCCGCGTGCACCGGTCGCACGGATGATGCCTCGCTTGGCGATTTCAACCAGAGCACTTTCGTGGAATGTAAGTTCCACATCTTCCATCTCGAACAGACGCTGATACTGCTTGACCAGCGCATTCTTCGGCTGGGTCAGGATCTGGATCAGAGCATCTTCATCAAGATCTTCAAGCGTTGCCAACACCGGCAGACGACCGATGAATTCCGGGATCAGGCCGAACTTCACCAGATCTTCAGGCTCGAGCTCGCGCAAGACGGCACCGACACGGCGTTCGTCCTGGGCGCGGACATTGGCGCCGAACCCGATCGAGGTCTTTTCGCCACGCGCTGAAATGATCTTGTCGAGACCGGCGAATGCGCCGCCGCAGACAAACAGGATGTTGGTGGTGTCAACCTGCAGGAATTCCTGCTGCGGATGCTTGCGGCCACCCTGTGGCGGCACGGACGCAACCGTGCCCTCCATGATCTTCAGAAGTGCCTGCTGAACGCCCTCGCCCGAGACATCGCGGGTGATCGAAGGATTGTCCGACTTGCGCGAGATCTTGTCGACCTCATCGATGTAGACAATGCCGCGCTGGGCGCGTTCGACGTTGTAATCAGCCGACTGCAGCAGCTTGAGGATGATGTTCTCGACATCCTCACCGACATAACCGGCTTCGGTCAGTGTCGTGGCATCCGCCATGGTGAACGGCACATCGATGATGCGCGCCAGCGTCTGCGCCAGATAGGTCTTGCCGCAACCGGTCGGACCGACGAGCAGGATGTTGGACTTGGCCAGTTCCACTTCGCCAGACTTGGACGAATGGTTAAGCCGCTTGTAGTGGTTGTGAACCGCCACAGAGAGAATTTTCTTGGCCTGGTGCTGGCCGATCACATACTCATCGAGAGTAGCGATGATCTCCTGGGGAGTGGGAACGCCATCACTCGCCTTGACCATCGAGGATTTGTTTTCCTCGCGGATGATGTCCATGCACAATTCCACGCATTCATCACAGATGAACACGGTAGGACCGGCAATGAGTTTGCGCACTTCATGCTGGCTCTTGCCGCAGAAAGAGCAATAAAGGGTATTCTTGGTATCGCCGCCGTTGCTGCCGCTGACCTTGCTCATTTCACTTTCCTTCCCGCAATCCAGGCATCAAGCCCGGATGTATGGCGCCTGGCCGCCCAAAACACCGCGCGGCGTCAAGGCATACAGGCAATCTCGGGGTACAAATCCGAACTTCAGGTAAACATTCCTGACGCCGGTGGCAACGAATCCCCGTCAATCTGACAATTCTATGTCAGATAAATTGAACATAGACTTAACACCTATATTAGCGCGCTCAAGCGCTCGCACCACCCCAACCACACGAAAACGTGTTGCCGGAGAGGCGCAATAGCCGTGAAAACTCGCTTGCTTCAAGCCGTATAGCCGCAAACCCACGCTTAGTCCGTGGATTCGATGTATTCGCGCTTGTCGATAACCCGGTCAATAAGGCCAAAATCGAGCGCTTCATCCGCTGTCATGAAATGATCGCGGTCGAGGGTTTTCTCCACTGTCTCGTAATCCTTGCCGGTGTGCTTGACATAGATGTCATTGAGCCGGCGCTTCATCTTGATGATGTCCTGGGCATGGCGCTCGATGTCGGACGCCTGTCCCTGGAAGCCACCGGAAGGCTGGTGCACCATGACGCGCGCATTGGGCGTGGCAAACCGCATGCCCTTTTCACCGGCGCACAACAGCAACGATCCCATCGACGCAGCCTGTCCGACGCACAGCGTCGAAACTGCCGGCCGGATGAACTGCATGGTGTCGTAGATCGCCATCCCGGCCGTGACGACGCCACCGGGTGAATTGATGTAGAGTGCGATTTCCTTCTTCGGATTCTCTGCCTCGAGAAACAGAAGCTGGGCGCAGACCAGTGTCGCCATGTGATCTTCAACCGGGCCGGTGATGAAGATGATCCGCTCCTTGAGAAGCCGCGAATAAATATCGTAAGACCGTTCGCCCCGGTTTGTCTGTTCAACGACCATGGGCACCAGGGCCATGGCTGTATCGACTGTATTTTTCATTGCGCTTCCCTTGTCAAACGGCCCGGCAGACGCAAGGCCCGCAGGGAATCAGTCTTATTGAACCCACTACATAGAGTGTGCCCCCCCGCCGCTTCAAGACGCAAGGCAGCGAAACGGCTGGATGGTGTTGTTCAACACTCGCGTTAAATTGAGGTTACGGTTCGGGATTTGTCTGCATTGCACCGTCATTTCCCCTGGCTGGAAACGTCCGCATGCGGAATTGTCAACCGCATTCGGTTCACGCGCTCTTGCAGCTCAATGCTTCGCGGTTGTTGCAATGGCGGGAGATCGGGAGTTTGCGTTCATTTCGAAAAACCGTGCGGCATACTTGTCTCAACACGTCGCGAAGATGGTGGTTTACGCATCATCTGCCCTGGTTGGCATAAAAAACCCCGGCCTGTTTTCAACAGATCCACCAGCGCGGGAGCTGTGTACGGGTTTCGGGCAAGTGCCGCGGCCCTTGAAGCCTAGGTTATCAAGCGTTGGACAAGTCGTCTTTGCCAGCCGGGCGTGTTTTCCCCGGTCATCCCCAAAAAATGAGATCTGATCCGTGGCGCAGGATTTCGCCGTGGATCAATCCGCGATAAGTCTTCGCTATGACCACACATCAGTTCTCAGTCTCTCAAGACCCGCATGATCCCGGCTTCGTTCAGGAGCCATACCGCTTCTACGCCGAGATGCACCGCACCTCGCCGGTCTTCTTCTGGCGGGACTACGGCATGTGGTGCGTGGCGGGCTTTGATCAGGTCAACGCGCTGCTCAGGGACCGTAGGCTGGGCCGCGAGAACCGCTGGGGCGCGCCTTTGAACCCGGTCGAAGGGCGCGGGCATCTTGGTGATTTCGACCGGATCGAAAGCGGGTCGTTGCTCGAGCGCGAACCGCCGGCGCACACGCGGCTGAGAACGCTGGTCAATCGCGCCTTCGTTTCACGCTCAGTCGAACGGCTCAGACCACGTATCAGCTTCCTCGCCAACCAGTTGGTTGACGCCCTGCCCGCCTCAGAACCATTCGATCTGCTGCCCGCCTTCGCGACGCCGATCCCGCTGACGGTGATTTGTGAACTGCTCGGCGTACCGGTGCAACGCGCCGATGATCTGCTCGCCTGGTCGCATGCCATGTGCGAGATGTATGTGCCGCACCGGTCGCGGGAGACCGAAGAACGGGCCAATCGCGCCTCGGCGGAATTCGGCGCGTTTCTCACCAGCCACATCGAGGAGCACCGGCACACCAGTGCTGATGATTTGCTGTCGGCCCTGATCGCGGTGCGAGACACCGGCGAAAAGCTGTCGGACGCCGAACTGATTTCCACTTGCGTTCTGCTGCTTAATGCCGGGCATGAAGCCACCGTGCACCAGACCGGCAATGCGGTGAAGACCATTCTCGATCAGGGCGGCGATCCGCAACGGTTCTTCGCCACTCCGGAGCTCGCCGCCGCCAGCATCGAGGAAGCGCTGAGATTTGACGCGCCACTGCATATGTTCACCCGTTACGCCTATGAGGCGGTCGACCTGGGGCCCGTCACGCTCAAACCGGGTGAACAGGTGGCGCTGCTGCTTGGTGCGGCCAACCGCGATCCCTCAGCCTTCGAGGCGGCGCATGAGTTTCGCCCTGGCCGCAGCGACCAGAAAAACGTGACCTTTGGCGCGGGTTTGCACTTTTGTATCGGCGCGCCGCTGGCACGGCTTGAACTGCAGGAATCGCTGACTGTGCTGTTTTCACGCCACCCGGAACTCAGTTTGCGCCAAGCGCCGCGCTATCGCGACAGCTACCATTTCCACGGACTTGAAAGCCTGATTGTCGGATGACGGCCTGCGTGATCCGATCTACAGCCGGATAACATAGTCTTTGCGAGTCGTTTCAATCACTTCCCAGCTTCCCTTGAAGCCGGGCCTCAGGATGAAACTGTCGCCGGTCTTGACCGTGACAGCCTCACCGCCATCCTCGCAGATCACCGACACACCCGCGAGAATGTGGCAATACTCCCATTCATCATAGGATATCCGCCACTTGCCGGGCGTGGATTGCCAGATGCCGCAATAAAGTCCGTCGCGCTCCTCCAGGTTCCAGGTGGTGTGAACCGGATCCCCAGAGATCACTTTTGCCGCGTCCGGTCTGGAGATGTCAGCCTCGACGGAGGCAGCGACGGCAATGAGGTTTTTGCTGGCCATGATAACTCGCATGAAGTGCTGTGGAACCCGGGGACGTTGCGCCCGGAGATGAATATGATACGACGTTGGGACGTCTTTTGCGAAACGTCCCTGCAAGGATGCACCCATGCGCCTCGACAAGGCAATTGAAAGATCTATGAGCATGGATGACGCCACCTGGGCGCGTCATGCCAATCCGTTAAGCTTCTGGACCCGGGTTCCGATCCTCGCCTTGCTGGCGCTCGCAATCTGGAGCCGCGTCTGGATCGGCTGGTGGTGCCTCGTCCCCGTGGGTGTGCTGATCGTCTGGACGCTCGTCAATCCGCGCGCCTTTCCGCCCCCGGCCAGTCTGAACAACTGGGCCTCGCAAGCGGTGTTGGGCGAACGTTATTGGCTTGACAGAAAAACCCGTGAAATCCCGACCCGCCACGCGCAGCGGGCGATGATCCTGTCAGTGCTTTCGGGAGCGTCCATCATCCCGCTCGCCTACGGCCTGTGGGTGCTCGATCCCTGGGCGGCCTTTGCCGGGGCCATGCTTTCCTCGGTCTTCAAGCTCTGGTTCTGCGACGGCATGGCATGGCTGGCGGCCGACATGGCCGCCAGCACGGATCGGTAAAACGTCAGCAGACCTGAACGCCGCATTCGCTGATGGTAAACTTCTCAGCCGGCTCGATCAGCGATCCATCGAACTGACGGCCATCCGCACACTGGGCGCGGGCTTCAAATGTCAGCCGTCCCGCCAGCTGGGCTTCCTTGACGTTGACATAGTACTCGACAGCACACTCTTGCTCACCGGCAAGTTGCTCGGACAATTGATCAAGCCAGGCAGGATTGGCCGATTGCGCAAGCGCTGACGACGTCAGGCCAAGCAGGACCGCTGCGGACAGGGCTATGGATTTCGAATTAACTGTGAACATGAGACCTCCTGCATGTGAACTATGCTGGAGTGTAGCGCCGCGCGCAGCTGTGTACGTTGCGGCAGATCAAGCGGGGCTGAACTCAGTTGCCCAATGCCGCCTCGAGCGCCGCAGGCGTCTGGTATTTCAGGTCCTGCTCGGCGAAAGGAATCCGGATCGTTTCCGGCGCAGCCGCATTGGTGCTTTCGAGCTTGCGGGCGATCAGGTCGCCAAATCTTGCGCCGGATGCGGCGGGATCGGTCAGGATTTCATAGCTGTGACGGTAGCACACGCCCAGATCCTCGCCGCAGGTTCCCTCGTTGTCCGAATGAGTTGAGATGAAGCCAAGATCAACAATCCTGTCGCCGATGGCACCAAAGACGCCGACACCGCCCTCTGTGTAGCCCTGGCCGGTGTAGTAGAACTCCATCAGCCAGCCATGATTGCCCGGCCCCAGACGAACCACGCGAAACGCTTCCTCTGGTGGAACTGTTCCCCAGGAGCCGACATCGTCGGCCAGGCCGTTCCTGGCCACCACTGCAAGCCGCTCATTTGTTTGCTGCAAAACAACCAGGCCCAGTTTTCCGCTGCAGCCATGACATTCCGCACGGCCGCCGTCGGAGTCCTGCGCATAACCGGCCATTGCGACGAAGTGCACCGGCGTGTTGTTGATGGACACAGTCGACACCAGATGCGGGCGCATGCACAGCTTTTCCGAGCCAACGGTGCCGAACCAGCATTTGCGGCGCTTGTCATAGGAGCCGTAAAATTCCTCCATGACCGCGCCCCAGAAGGCTTTCGGGTCGTCCGCCACGGCAGACGGGATGGAAGTCAGCACCTGAGCGCGCGCCGGCGCAAAGCCGAGCATCAGCAAACACAGCAACGGGAAGAACAATCGGATCATGGCGCGGACCTCCTTCGATGTGCATCAAAGCAGCGGCGCAGCTTTTCCGCAACCATCCCGAAAGGTGCAACTGCAATTCAAAAACGGGCCCGGCAACGTGTTGCCGGGCCCTGGCCAGAATAGCATGGCTCGAGCGCTCAGGCCTTGGCGAGCGCCTGTTCGAGATCGGCGATGATGTCCTTGACGTCTTCGATGCCGATCGACAGCCGCACCACGTCAGGTCCAGCACCCGCAGCAACCTGCTGCTCCGGTGACAGCTGGGCGTGGGTGGTCGAGGCCGGATGGATGACCAGCGAGCGGGTGTCGCCGATATTGGCCAGATGCGAGAACATCTCCAGGCCATCGACAAGCTTGACGCCTGCATCATAGCCACCCTTGAGGCCGAAGGTGAACACCGAGCCAGCACCCTTGGGGGAATAACGCTGCTGCAATGCGTGGTTTTCATGATCAGGCAGACCGGCGTAATGCACCCAGGCGACCTTGTCGTGCTTGGACAGCCATTCAGCAACAGCCAGCGCGTTGTCGCAGTGGCGCTGCATGCGCAGCGGCAGGGTTTCAGCACCAGTCAGCAGCATGAAGGCGTTGAAAGGCGAGATTGCCGGCCCCAGGTCACGCAGGCCGATCACGCGGCAGGCGATGGCAAAGGCAAAGTTGCCGAAGGTTTCGTGCAGCACCATGTTGCCATATTCCGAGCGGGGCTCGGACAAGGTCGGATATTTGCCGGATTTCGACCAATCGAATGATCCACCGTCAACAATCACGCCCCCCATCGAGTTGCCGTGGCCGCCGACAAATTTGGTCAGCGAATGGACCACGATGTCGGCGCCATGCTCGATAGGCCGGATCAGGTAGGGAGACGCCATGGTGTTGTCGACGATCAGCGGCAAGCCGTGCTTGCGCGCCACTTCGGCAATGGCGTTGATATCGACAAAGGTGCCGCCCGGATTGGCCAGGCTTTCGACAAAGATCGCCTTGGTGCGCTCGTCGATCTGGCTTTCAATGCTGCTCATATCAGCCGGATCGGCCCATCGCACATGCCAGTCAAACGACTTGAAGGTTTTGCCGAACTGGTTGATCGAGCCGCCATAGAGACGGTTGGCGGCAATGAAATTGTCGCCGGGGCTCATCAGGGTATGGAACACGATCAACTGTGCTGCATGGCCCGAGGCAACGGCCAGCGCCGCAGTGCCACCCTCCAGCGCCGCCATCCGCTCTTCGAGCACGGCCTGGGTCGGATTCATGATGCGGGTGTAGATGTTGCCGAAGGCTTTCAGCCCGAACAGCGATGCAGCATGATCGGCGTCATCAAAAACGAACGCGGTGGTCTGGTAAATCGGTGTGGTGCGTGCGCCGGTGGCCGGATCCGGCTGGGCCCCCGCATGTATCGCAAGCGTATCAAAACCTGGCTGATTGTTCGACATGGACCTCTCCCCTTGTGCCCGAAATGACTGTGAAAGCGGTTATCCCGCATGTACGCGCCAGCGTCAAAGAAGATTTTTGCGCGCGCGCCGTTGTTCTCCGCCAGCCGGGCTCCAATATTCAAGCTGTTGTGGAAAATTATTCCGTGACAAAGCCCCCTGGCAAAAATGGGAGCGGGCCAACCCCCCGACGTTCCGGCTGGATGCCCGCTGGTCTGTCAGGCTCAGCTTTCCGGCGCCTCCAAATCCTCATCCACCGCCTCGCAACCGGGCAGACGGGCAAGCAGCCAGTCCCTTGACGGCCGCACTTGCTCCGGCAATTCCTGCAGGACATCGTCGATCACTTCGGCTGACACCGTACCGACCTCGCAGCCATAGTCCTCAACATCGCGGACGGGATTGTCCTGTTTCCATTCGAGGTAGTCCTGCCTTTCAAAAGCAATGGCAGCCGCCACGCCGGCGATCGGCAAGGCGACCATGACGCGGCGCAACCTCGCCTTGGCCTTGGTGCGAACCACGGCGGCGGCGATGGCTTTTCGATTGGCGATGGCAGCGGCGGCAGCACTTGCTGTCATTGTCGAGACTTGCGCGGTGAGCGATATCGCCCAGATCCCCATGCTGACAGCGGTGGTCGCCAGTGAAACCGCGAGCACAACGAGAAACGCGGTGGTCCGCATCAGTTTGAAGATCCCGATCATGATGATCTGCCAGGATGGTTCATTGCACAGCTCCAGATCATTCCGGGCTGGCACGCCCGGCAAAACCGGCATCATCCATGCACCGGAACTGTGGCGTGAAGTCGGCATGAAGCCGGCCGCAAGCCCCAGACATTGTGGGCGTCAGTCGCTGACGTCGTCAGGCTTGTCGCGCAGCCCGTAACTCTGGAAACCTGTTCGCATCACCGGTTTGCGCGACGACAGGACACCGGAATTGACGCCGTTCCAGCCGATTTCTCCGGACAGCCTGGCATATTCGATCTTTGGGCAGCGGTTCATCACCACCTTGATGCCGGCTGATTCGGCGCGTGCCGCAGCCTCGTCATGGCGCACCGTCAGCTGCATCCAGATCACCTTGGGCAAGGGGTCGAGCACCAGCACTTCCTCAACGATGCCGGGCACCGCATCGGAGGCACGGAAGATATCGACCATGTCGATGGCTACAGGGATATCGGCAAGCCTGGCGTAGGTCATCTGCCCGAGAATTTCGCGGCCGGCCTGTCCCGGATTGACCGGAATGACCTGATAGCCCTTGTTGAGCAGGTATTTCATGACGAAAAAGCTCGGACGGACATCGTTGGCTGATGCTCCGACCACGGCTATGGTCCGGACCGAATGCAAGATGCCGGAAATGTAGAAATTGTCGTACTGGTCGTGATTCATCAGCAATATATCCAGCTAGATCCTCGATTGTTGTCGCAACGGCGCACCGGCACGTCAAGCCACCCTTCCCGCCCATGATCAAACCTGCGACACATTGCGCCCATAGACTTCATCATAGAGCCCCGCTGGAGGAAGCCGTTATGTCGATGCGCATGTTTGATGGCAAATTGCTCTTTGTCACCGCACTTGTAGTTGTAACCCTGGCTGCGGCGAGCGGTCCGGCAAACGCCATCAGCCGGATAGAGACCATAAAAACCGATTGCAACGCCATTCGCGCCGCACTGGTCCGCGAGGGTGCCGTGATCTTGCGCCATACCTCCAGGCAAGGTCTGCCGATCTATGACCGTTATGTCGGTTCCTCGTTGATGTGCCCCGGAAACTCGATCGGCGTCTGGGCCAGCGTGCCGGCGCGCGACACCAACGCCTGCCGGGTGATCGCTTGTGACGCCAATGCCAGCGATGATGACATGATCCGGAACCGACCGCTGCTCAGGATCATCGACTAGTGGTGCGATCCTGACAGATGCTTCCCATCTGCCAGGACAAATCGCCCCACCAGATCAATAGCTTGTGGGCTGACTTTTCGAAACAGATGGGTATCATCTGTTTCGGTCAGACCACTAGGATGAGCGGAGTGCGGATTAGGCTGAGGCTGCTGCATGTAGAAATAATCAAACAGTTCTGTGCTGAATCCGAGCTAGCGATAGAGCGCCCGCGCCGGCGCATTGTCGGTAACCACCTGCAGCCCCGCAACGTTGATACCTTGCGCGTCAGGCCATTTCGGCGCGCCAGAGAAATTCCGTGCCGATCGCCATTCCGTCATCCCGAGGCTTGAATTGCGCTCACGCGTCGCCGTCAAACAGAGTCAGGTGCCGCGCGCAAGGTCCTGATGTGCATGGCGTTATCGCAAAACCACCGCACGGTTCGCGTGCCGTGCATTAGTCCGGCAGGATCATGTGACCGTCTTCGCCCAGCTCCATGAACGGGTTGTATGCCAGTTCCCACAAATGTCCGTCTGGATCGGAAAAATAGCCCGAATATCCGCCCCAGAACACTTCATGGGGTTTCTTGACCGGTCCGGCGCCGCACTCAACCGCGAACTCCCAGGCGGCATCAACTTCTTCTTTCGAGCCCAGATTGTGCGCCAGCGAGACGCCTTCGAAGCTCTGCGCGGCGGTTGGTTCAAGACCGGCATCGGCTGCAAGCGCATCGCGGCCAAACACCCCCAGCACGGTGCCGTTCATGTGAAAGAAACTGACGCTGTCATTGGATGCCGACGACCGCTTGAACCCCAGCTTTTCATAAAACGCGGTCGAGACAGCGACATCAGCGACACCAAGCGTGATCAGGGTGATGCGTGGGGCAAGGGTCATAGCGGCTTCCTTCGCTGAGTGGCGGGGTCAACCTCCGCCTCGGCAGGCGTCGTAGGCAAGACATCCGACATTTCAGAACATATCGAGAACATACCGATCGAACCCACACCTGTCAATTCATTTGCCGGGCCCTGACCGGTCCCGGCTGTGCGGCCTTACTCCCCGGTCCATTCCGGCATGCGCTTGGCAATGAAGGCGTTCATGCCTTCCTCCGCGTCACGCGCCAGCATGTTTTCGACCATCACGCCTGCGGTGTATTCATACGCCCCTTCCAGCGACATCTCGGCCTGGCGGTAGAACGCCTCCTTACCAATCTTGACGGTCAAAGGTGATTTGGACGCAATGACTTCGGCGTATTTCATGACAATCTGATTCAGGTACTGCCGTGGCATGATCCGGTTGATCAACCCGAATTCCCGCGCTGTCGAGGCGTCGATTGTTTCGCCCGTCAACAGCATTTCCATAGCCTGCTTGCGGTGGACGTTGCGGCTGAGCGCCACCATCGGCGTCGAACAGAAAAGCCCGATATTGACGCCGGGCGTACAAAAGGCCGAAGTGTCGGTGCACATTGCCAGGTCGCAAGAGGCGACAAGCTGGCAACCGGCGGCAGTGGCCAGGCCATCAACCTCGGCGATCACCGGGACAGGCAGATGCACGATTGTCTGCATAAGTTCGGCACAGAGCTTCATGCTGCGGACAAAGAACGCCCTGCCCCGGTCTTCATCGGCGCGGTGCAGGGTGAGTTCCTTCAGGTCGTGACCGGCGGAAAACAGCTTGCCCGGCGTGGCCGAGGCGATGATAACCACCCGGATCGATGTGTCCTGCCGCGTCGCGTCCAACGCGTCCTTAAGCGCCTGCATCAGTGCGATCGACAGCGCGTTGGCCGGCGGATTGTTCATCTCCAGGCGCAGGACATTGCCCAGCTTTAGCGATTTCACCAGACCGCCCGGCGCATCCTGTTTCAATTCAACGACGTTCATCAGCACAGACCCTTTCGTGTTTGATCACAGTTTAGCGCGGTCAACCGGTTGCGGGAAGCCTGTCTCGGCGTTGACCAGACCGGCAATTTCCGCGATTTTGCCGGCAACAAGATTCTGCCGGGAGGAGAATGGCCGATGGCGATTGTGCCATCTCAATATCACGGGCGATTTTCCCGTACCCTCCCGCCCGAACGCATATATCACTTCCCTCAACAGGACACTGCCCATGCCCACACCGGCCACGCCCGTGATGACCGCCCCCGAAGTCTCCAGCTATCTCGACGAAGTGTTCCCGCAGATCAAAGTCAACGGCGACACTATCGAGGTGATCGAGGTGTCTCCCGGAGCGGCGATCGTGCGCCTCAATGCCGATCAGCGACATCTGCGCCCCGGCGGAACCGTCAGCGGGCCGACCATGTTCATGCTCTCGGACCTGGCGGCTTATGCGGTGATCCTGGCTCATATCGGGCGCGTGGCGCTGGCGGTTACCACCAATCTCAACATCAACTTTCTGATGAAGCCGGAACCGGGGCCCCTCAACGCGACAGCCACGATCCTGAAACTGGGCAAACGGCTGGTTGTCACCGACATCGCCATTTGTGATTCCGGCGGAGAACTGGTGGCTCACGCCACCGCGACCTATTCAATTCCGCCCCGTGTTTGATCGGGTTTGGTGAGAATTTGTACGGTATTATTATACCCCATAGCTAACGTGTTGTTTTTATATTGTTATTTAAAGCCTCACTTCAAACCTGTCGCTTGACGGTTATTTTGCCCTCCCCTATAAGCACGCAGCGTCGCAATTTGTGAATTTCGGCGCATCAGTTGTTGTGGAGCGGATGTATTGCAGCCGCCCGGAACAACCCAAGCAACAAGAAACGTCCGGCCTCTGCCTTTTGGCGCACCCGGATCCTGAATGAAGAGAGAACTCCATGAAAACCTTCTCGCAGAAGCCTGCAGAGGTGGATAAGAAGTGGGTGATTATCGACGCGACAGATCTCGTCGTTGGTCGTCTCGCCACTGTTATCGCCAACATCCTGCGCGGCAAGAACAAAGTCACCTACACCCCTCACGTTGACGATGGCGACAATGTCGTGGTCATCAACGCTGAAAAGGCGGTTCTGACCGGCAACAAATACACCGACAAGAAATATTACTGGCACACCGGCTATCCCGGCGGCATCAAGGAGCGCACCGCGCGCCAGATTTTCGAAGGTCGCTTTCCGGAGCGGATCATCGAAAAGGCTGTCGAGCGCATGGTTCCGCGCGGCCCGCTTGGCCGTCGCCAGATGAAAAACCTGCGCGTTTATGCCGGTTCCACTCATCCGCATGAAGCTCAGCAGCCGACCGTTCTTGACGTCGCTTCGCTGAACACCAAGAACAAAAGGAGCGCCTGATAATGGCTGAACTCAATTCGCTTGAGGAGCTCGGCGCATCCGTGACCGCTGCTGAAGCTGCACCGGAAGCCCCGGTCCATGTGCGCAAGGTCGATGATCTTGGCCGCTCCTATGCTACCGGCAAGCGCAAGAACGCAATCGCCCGCGTCTGGATCAAGCCGGGCACCGGCAAGATTACAGTCAACGGCCGTGATTTCGTCACCTACTTCGCTCGTCCCGTGTTGCAGATGGTTGTCCAGCAGCCTGTTGTCGCCGCTGCCCGTCAGGGTCAGTTCGACGTGGTCTGCACGGTCACCGGCGGCGGTCTTTCCGGCCAGGCCGGTGCGGTCCGTCACGGCATCTCCAAGGCGCTGACCTATTACGAGCCGGGCCTGCGCGCGGTTCTCAAGAAGGGTGGCTTCCTGACTCGCGACAGCCGCGTTGTCGAACGTAAGAAATACGGCAAGGCCAAGGCCCGCCGGTCGTTCCAGTTCTCCAAGCGTTAATTCGCCTGGACGACATCGGAGAGAATTCTGGACGGGGCTTCGGCCCCGTCTTTTTTTATGGCTGCCGCGCAGAGGAAATGGCGCGCGGTACGCAATCAACTCAATCAAACCGACGGGTTTATTCCGCGGGATTCGTTCTGGCGGCCACAGGCATGGTGGCGGAGGGAGTGCGGCCATGCAGTTTGCGCAGCGTCCAGCGGGACAGCGGACGCTCGACAAATGTGTAATAGCCACCCGCAACAGAAAATGCGGTGGCCGTCATGATCAGGTAATGCACAGGCCAGGGCAATTGATCCAGGGGAGCTGTCGGGATGGCGTATTTGACATAGAATGTGACGACAAAGACATGCGTGAGGTAAACCGCATAGGACCAGTCGCCCATTCGCGCCAGAAAGCCATTCCTGAAAGTCGTCACACCCAACGCGCCATACAGTACCGCAGCTGCAGGCACGCCCCAGTAATAGGGTCTCCAGTCCACCATCGGCCTTTCCCATTGCAAGACCAGCAGCAAAACCCCGGCGGCAAGGACCGCCAGTGGCGCAAAGCCCAGGCGCAACCTTCCGGTCTGGCGCCAGGATTGAAAAACCAGAATGCCGAACACGAATTCCAGCAGTATCGGGTTGGTGTAAAAGGCCAGGCTGGGATTGGCGGAGTCGGTTGCAATCCCCAGCAGGACCAAACCGATTATGACCGCTGAAGCGATCAGCAATCGCCGATCCGAGAACAATCCGGCGGTTATGGCGACGATGGCGTAGAAGAATATCTCGTAGTTCAAGGTCCAGCCGACCACCAGCATCGGCACGGTCGATCCCTCGCCCGTGTTAGCGGCAAGGAAGAGCAAGGAAGTCAAAAGATGCGTGATATCCGCGGTCGTCGAGCGGAAGAGGCTGGGGGCCAGTGCCGCCAATATGAACACGAACAGCGTGATCACCCAATAGGCCGGCGCCACGCGCGCAATCCGTTTGATCCAGAACTCCCTGCCAGAAAAGGCGCCCGGACGGTCGACGATCATCGCCATGATGAAACCGGAAATGACAAAAAACAGATCAACACCGGCGGCGCCGACATGATCGATCCGTTTGGGGTCGAGAGCCCAGGTTTCCTGGGAGAGGACCGACACATGGAACAGCATGACCACGAGCGCGGCCACCGCGCGCAGGTATTGCACAGGGTAGAGCGTCTCGGATCGGGGCATTAGCACGGTCTTGTCGTTCACGATCGTATCCAGTTGATGTCTGTTTCCAATACCATCTGCCGCACAAGCCGCGGCGTTAATCCGGATTTAACCTTAATGGTGGAACGGCAAGACCAGCGCAGCTTTATCATGACGGTCGAATGGGGTAGACAATCCCTCAAATCCTATCCGCGTCCGGGAACCAGACCATGGCCAACCAATCCATCGACCACGCCTTCACCACAACCTCGCTGACAGACCGTGCGACGGACCCCACCTATGCCGGCGCGTTGTCGTTCATGCGGCGCAAATACACCAAATCGCTCGAAGGAGCGGATGCGGTGGTCTGGGGTATTCCGTTCGACGCCGCTGTGTCCAACCGTCCCGGCGCACGCTTTGGCCCGCAGGCGATCCGGCGCGCCTCGGCGATCATGGACAACGACCCGCAATATCCGTTTGAGCGCGATCTGTTCGAGAGCATGGCTGTGATCGATTACGGCGACTGTCTGCTTGATTACGGCAATCATCAGGAAACCCCTGCCACGATCGAACGCGAAGCCACGAAAATACTGGCGTCGGGTGCGTTCCTGATGAGCATGGGAGGCGATCATTATGTCACCTGGCCGCTGCTCAAGGCACATGCGGCAAAACACGGACCGCTGGCGCTGGTGCAGTTCGATGCGCATCAGGACACCTGGTTCGATGACGGACAGCGGATCGACCACGGCTCGTTTGTCGGTCGGGCGGTCCGTGACGGCGTGATCGATCCGACCCGGTCAATTCAGGTGGGGATCAGGACCCATGCGCCCGAGGATTGCGGTATCCGCATCCTCTATGGCAATGAGGTCGAGGACATGACGGCATCCCGGATTGCCCAAACCATCCTCGATCACGTCGGCGACGCCGCCTGCTACATCACCTTCGATATCGACTGCCTCGATCCGGCGTTTGCGCCCGGGACCGGCACTCCCGTCGCCGGCGGCCCCTCAAGCGCCAAGATGCTGTCTGTGCTGCAGAAGCTCGGGGGGCTTGATATGAAAGGGGCCGATATTGTAGAAGTCGCCCCAGCCTATGATCACGCGGACATCACCGCGATTGCCGGAGCCGCTGTCGCCATGCATTATTTCGGACTTCTCGCAGAACGCCGCTCGCGACGATAATCGCGCGAGCCTCATTGCCAACTTCGGAGATTGAGTCCGAAGTCCTGCCCAAGCCCTTGATATACATGCATGAACGGAGATGCCCGATGGCTCCCAAGATTTTCATTGACGGTGAACATGGCACAACAGGCCTGCAGATCGTTTCGCGACTGCAAGACCGGAGCGATATCGAGCTTATGTCGATGCCTGCCGAGAAGCGGCGGGACGCGGATGTGCGGACGACGTTTCTGCGCGAAGCCGATATCGCCATTTTGTGCCTGCCTGACGATGCGGCACGCGAAGCCGTCACGCTGGCTGCTGATGCCGGAACCCGCTTCATCGACGCCTCCACCGCACACCGGACCCACCCCGACTGGGCCTTCGGCTTTGCCGAACTCTCGGACGGTCAGGCGAGGCGGATTGCATCGGCGCAGTTCGTGTCCAATCCGGGCTGCTATTCGACCGGCGCCATCGCGCTGATCGCGCCTCTGGTGGCGGCCGGCCTGCTGCCTGTCGATTATCCGGTGACGATCAACGCCGTGTCGGGCTACACCGGCGGCGGCAAACAGATGATCGCACAGATGGAGGATGCGTCGCGCGACGACGCGATCACCGCGGCCTATTTCGCCTATGCGCTGACACTGGCGCACAAACATGTGCCCGAAATCGTCAGCCACACCGGGATAACGCGGCGGCCGGTTTTCACCCCCGCCGTCGGCCGGTTCGCGCAAGGCATGCTGGTCAATGTTCCGCTGCATCTCGATCTGATGAACGACACTGCGTCGATGGCAGATATCCACGCCGCGATTGATGCGCATTATGCCGGCGGTTCCATCGTCGAGGTGGTTTCGCTGGCAGACACAGCCGCGCCCCGGCTTGATCCTGAGGAATTGACCGGGACAGACCGCATGAAGCTCTACGTCTGTGGTACTGAAGGAGCAGGCCAGCTCAATCTGGTCGCATCGCTCGACAATCTCGGCAAGGGCGCGTCCGGTGCCGCGGTCCAGAATCTCGATCTGATGATTGGCGGCCAGCACTCCTGATACTCAGGCGCTGGCGCATATCCTGACGAGGGCAGAGCGGGAAAGGCCGGCAGCGTCGATCAATCGCGCTGGTCGAACTTTTTGGCCAGATCCTCGTAGTCATCGTCCTCGACATACCGGATTTCGCGGATAATGCGAAGCGTCGGCTTGAGGGCGAAACAGATCGATCCGACCAGAAAGCACCAGGTTCCCGCAGTCTGCCAAGCCTCCGAGAAAAACATGATCGACCCGATCACGAAAAGCACCGCAGCCGAAACATCAACGGTGGTGTAGGCCAGTTCAAACATGGCATAGGCACGCCTGTCGGCAATGTACCGGCGGCGAGTGGAGGGCTTGAATAGAGGCATTGTTGTCCCTTTTGCGATCAGGCCGATTTAGGAAAGCAACCCGCCTCCTAATGCCTGATCCGGACGTCTGCCTCAAGCGGATAGGCGCCGTAAAAGCCGCGCCAATGGGCGACAGCGAAGCCGAGCACGACCACAGCCCAGCCCTGATGGGCCAGGGCCCAGCCGAAAGGCACCTGGGTGACAATCACCGTAATCCCGATCAGCGCCTGAACCGTAACCATCGCAAACAGCACTATGGCGCGGCGGCAATGGGTGCTGCCGGCGCCGCGCTTGATCGCGGCCAGCATGTGCCAAAGCGTCAGCACGAAGAGCAGGTAACCGCCGAGGCGATGAACGAATTGCACGGTAAGTTCGTTCTCAAAGAAATTGCGCCAGGCCGGCGTGATCTCCAAGAGGCCCGGGGGAACCAGTTCGCCATTCATCAACGGCCAGGTGCTCGACGCCAGACCGGCGTCCAGTCCGGCGACAAGGCCACCCAAATAGATTTGCACCAGCATGAGACCTGCAAGACCCCCTGCCCCGCGTCGAAGTCCTGCAGTTGGAACCGGATCGCCGGAATGCGGCGCAAGCCCGCGCATGACCCAGACAATCGCGGCGAAAATCATGCAGGCGAGAGTGAGATGCGTGGCCAGCCGGTACTGGCTGACATCGACGCGGTCGACCAGGCCGGAAGCCACCATCCACCAGCCCACGGCACCCTGCAGCCCGCCCAGAACCAGAAGTCCGAACAGGGGCCAGCGCAGGCGTTTTTCGACGCGACCGGTTACCAGAAAAAACAGGAATGGCACACCGAACAGGACGCCGACGCTGCGGGCCAGGAACCTGTGCACCCACTCCCACCAGTAGATTGTCTTGAACTCGTCCAGGCTCATGCCCTTGTTGATCAACTGGTATTCCGGGATCTGGCGGTAGAGTTCCAGTTCTTCCTGCCAGTCCGCCTCGCTCATCGGTGGTATGACGCCGTGGATCGGCTTCCATTCCGTGATCGACAGGCCGGAATCGGTCAGACGCGTGGCGCCGCCGACTAGGACAAGAGCGAGGATGGCGAAGAGCACGATCGCAAGCCAGATTCGCTGTGCCGTCCGGTTGCGTCGAACATGTTCAACAGCCGCGATGACATCCTCCCTCTCCGAAGACAGGGTGCCGTTGACTTCGGCAGGCTGAACAGTGGTGAGGGTGGGGGCGGAATTGACGGTCATCGGCGAATTTTTCCTTTCGACATCGACGGACATGTGCACCACACCTGTTTGCAAGGCAAGAGCGATGGCTTTGCGGCATGGGGTCGCGGTGGTGGGGTCGCGGCGGTGAGACCCGTCAACCCTTGCGTTCAGCGGCAAAGCCGCTATTCAGGTGGCGAACATGAAAGAGAAAACCTGACCATGCCTGTGCGCCTCAGAAAGTTCATCGGAACCCTCCTCATCATCGTCCTGGTGGTGCTTTACGCGCTTGTGGCGACGACGGTGGCATCCTACCGGCTGGCCGAGTCCGCCTGGTATGTGCACCTGGTCTATTTTCTGTTCACCGGGGTGCTTTGGATTGTGCCGGCCATGTTCATCATCAGGTGGATGGAAGGCCCGGCAAGGAAAAAGCAATCCTGAAATCCGCTGGCGGCAACCGTTGCCGGTCAGGCATGTGTTCACACAGCATTAACCTAGGCCTCGGCTTTTTGCGCGCGGGGCGGTGTCTCTTACCGAATTCTTGAGAGACAGGCGTCATGCTTTACGCCACAAGCATGAAATTCCACGAGCTTTGACGCCATGGCGAATACACACGATATCACAGCAACCGCACCCCGGATCGCGATTGAAAAGCGTGCGAGTCCGCTGCCCAACAGGCTGACGGCGCATATGACGCCGGACCCGAGCAGTGTCAGGGCGCTGTGGCAACGGCTCGAATCCGAACCGGCGATGACATTTCATCAGAGCCTGGCCTGGGTCCAGGCCTGGTCGAAGGGAACGCACACAGCGCTTTGCATCGTCACCCTCGAGCAGGATGGGGTCCCGTTCGCGCTGCTGCCGCTCGAAATCGGCCACATGGGCGGCCTGAAGATCGCCCGGTTCGCCGGAACCGGATTTTCCAACGAGAATACAGGACTGATAGACCTCGGCCGGCTCGATGACGTTGCACCGGTCGCGCCGGAAGACCTAACAACCGCGATGAGGCAAGCGGGTCTCGACGCAGACATCGTACTTTTCGACAAGATGACGCCGGAGGCCGCCGCGCGCGCACCCTTTTCCGGGCTGTCGCGCGTGTATCACCAGAACCCGAGCTTCCAGTTGCCGTTGTCCACTGATTTCAGTGCGGTGCTCGCACAGATCAATGGCAAGCGTCGCCGCAAGAAGTTCCGGGTTTCGGAGCGCCGCCTTGAAGCCATCGGCGGATACCGGCACATCACCGGCAATGATGCGACACAGGCGCAGCGCCTGCTCGACGCGTTTCTGGCGCAGAAACCGGTCCGTCTTGCCTCCCAGGGATTGCCGAATGTGTTTGCCGACCCGGGGATTCAGGCTTTTCTGGCGGAACTCGCCGCAACGCCAACTGGTGAAGGTCGTCCGGCGCTCGAGCTTCACGGCATCGAGCTGACCGGCGGCGATCATGCAGGGCAGATCATCGCGGTTGCCGGGCTGACCATCAAGGACCGCCATGTCACCTGTCAGTTCGGCTCGATCAATGAAGAGATAGCCGCCGACGCAAGTGCGGGTGAATTGCTGTTTTACCGGATGATCGAGCGTGCGTCGGCCGCAGGCCACAGCGTCTTCGATTTCGGCGTCGGAGACCAGCTCTACAAACGGTCCTGGTGCCCGCAGCGAACCGAACTGGTGGATTGCTATGCGCCGCTCAACCTCAAGGGACGCCTCGCCGCGCCGCTGATCGCCGGCGTGATCCGCCTGAAGCGGACAATCAAGACCTCACCGACGCTGCACAGAGCCGCCGCCTGGCTACGCGGGATCCTGGTGCGCAGATCCGTGGCGTCGCCTGAAAGCGACTGACCGGGATAGCTGCAAGCTGAAACAGACGGGTCGGGCTCAAGTCAGAACACTTGAGCGCGACACCTGTTCGCGATGATGGTTATGCGTTTCCGCCCCAGCCTGCAGGGGTGAGCGCGACATGCATCAGGCCGCAGAGCTGTGATGTCCCATGGGGTCGTTCGGTTCGCCGGGTGTCATCAGCAGCACATCCTCAAAGCCATGCGCGTTGAATTCCGCCAGGTATGCCGCCAACTCGGCTTCTCCCGAACGCAGGATCGAAAGCACGATCTCGCCTCCGTCCGAGCGGGCAATGCGCGCAACGGATGCGGCGTCAGCTGCGCCGCACTCGACAATCACCAGATCATAAGCCTCCGTCAGCGCGTCGATCACCATCGGCAAACGATCAACAGCGCGCATGGCGCGGCGTGCGTTGGCGTTTCCATGCGGGATGATATGGGCAGACGACAACCGGTCGGGATGAATGGAATCGGCAATGGCAATGTCACCGCACATCAGGTCGGTCAGACCCGGCAACCGGACCGATTCCGCCATCAATTCGGTCGGACACCCCGAACCGGTGAGATCGATCAACAGGGTTCGATACCCGTCGCCGGCGACGGTACGCGCCAGCATGACCGATGCCGCCGAACCTTCATCGCCTTCCGGAGAGATGCAGACCGCCACCGGCGTCGCGTCGGTGACAAGTTGATCGGCGACCGCTTCAACGGAAAAATCGTCCGCGTCATTGGCAATTGTCGGCGTGGCGGCAATTGCCGGCATGACCGGGGTCGCCGGGCCGGGTTCAAGACCCGGCGCTGGCGCGACATTTTCCTTTTGCCCAGCGGACGGCTCGCGGATCATCCCTGATGACGGACGCAAAGCCCGCCCCGAGAACAATTCCGCCAGCATCACCCCGACCGACGACAACAGGAATGTTGCCAGCGCCGCAACAATGATGATGGGGCCGGTTTTCGGATAATAGGCTTCGGACGCAGGCACCGCGCGCGAAATCACCCGCGCATCCGCCGGCAGCGCCTTGGGCTCGGAACGCGATGCAGCTTCACGGTAACGACCGAGATAGGTCTCCAGAAGATCCCGTTGCGCTGCCGCTTCGCGTTCAAGCGAGCGCAGTTCGACGGCTTCCTCGCCTTCACGTCCGGACCCGGCCTTCAGCGCGTTGAGCTGGGCGGTCAGTTCTTCCTCGCGGATACGCGCCACCCGGGCATTGCTTTCCAGGCTTGAAAGGACTTTGCGGATTTCACCCACGATCTGGTTTTCAACATCGTTCAATTGGGCCCGCAGACCCTTCATGCGCGGGTGCGCCTCAAGCAGGGTCGTCGACAGATCGGCGATCTGGGCGCGGATATTGCCTTCGCTTTCACGCAAACGTTGGACCACAGGCGAGCTCAAGACATCGGAAACCGCGTCAACCGCCTGCCCATTCTTCAAGGCGTTGCGCACAGATTGCGCACGGGCTTCGGAATCGGCGCGTTCACCGCGCACGCGGCTCAGTTCGGTCGAAATGTCGGACAATTGCTTGGCCGAGATCGTATCCTGCTGGTTTACCAGCAAAAGCCCCGTTTGAGACCGGTATTCCGCGACCTTGGCTTCCGATTCACGGACCTTTTCGCGCAACCTGGCAATTTCCGGTTCCAACCAGGCGCTGGCATCGGTGTTGTTTTCCAGTTTCGCCCCCGACTGAAAGGCGAGGTAAGCATCGACAAGCGCGTTGGGCACCTCGGCGGCAAGGCTTGCGTCCTCGGACGAGAATTGGATGCCGATGACCCGCGATCCGGGAACGGCGTAAATGTCGAGCTTTTTATTGAACGCCTTGAGCACACGCTCTTCAGCGGGCACATCGAGCGGATTCTTCTTAAGTCCGAGCAACACCAGCAAATCAGCAATCGCGGAAGATTTCGCCGCCGAATCGAACTCTTTGTGCGATGACAGGTTGAGTTCGCGGGCCACCTGCTTGAGCAGATCGGTTGAGCGGAGAATTTCCACCTGACTGGTCACTGCGCGCTCATCTAGCGCCGTGGCGGCGGATTGCGAGTTCTGGTCGCTCGAATAAACCGGCTCGCGGGTTTCGATCAAAAGCCGGGTTTCCGACTTGTAGAGCGGATTGATCATCCCGGTGACAACAAAGGCCAGACCCGCGGCGGCCGCAGTCAAGCCCGCGACAAGCGCTTTCTTTTCCCAGACAGCCTTTACCAGGCGACCAAGATCAATATCCACATCCGGTTGTGGCATCGGTGAGACAGACATGCGCGGGTTACTCCATACTTACACTCGCGAGGAAGGGTAAACGAACATGGTAACGCAAGGGTTAAGGCAAAGGTGACGGTTCCTTTACCTTTGGATCGCCCTGCCCGGCTGGCCACTTTTCCGAACATTGACATAAATTGTTCTCGGAGTTTTACCGCCCGTTAACCCTAATGGATCGATAACGGGTCTCGAAATTGCACGTCTCGCGTGGAGCAGGAAAAGTATGAAACCCGCCAAGTCCAAAGCGACACACCTACTGGCGGCCGCCATGGCTTCTGTCATGCTGGCGGGTTGTTCCGGATACAAACCGGCACCCAAGGCATTTCATGAAGCCGTGATGCAGCCCTACAGGGTCGATGCGGGTGACAGACTGCGCATCAATGTCTTCGAGCAATCCGGATTGAGTGGAACCTATTCTGTAGACCAGGCAGGTTACATCGCGTTCCCGCTGATCGGCGCAGTGCCTGCGCGCGGGCACACCTTGCAGGAACTCGAAGGCAGCATTGCCGCAAGTCTCAGGCAAGGCTTTTTGCGCGATCCCGACGTGTCCATTGAAATCGACCGGTACCGCTCCTTCTTCATTATGGGTGAAGTGGGGCAGGCCGGGCAATATTCCTATGTCGCCGGCATGACCGTGCAAAAGGCCATCGCCATTGCCGGTGGATATTCGCCGAGAGCTCATCACCGCGACGTCGACATCACCCGCACGATCAACGGCAAGATTCTGACAGGCCGGGTTCCGATCACGGACCCGATCCTTGCCGGTGACACGATCTATGTACGCGAGCGGCTGTTCTGATCTCATGGCTGAACCAAAACCCTTGCGGATCCTGCATTGTTTCCGGTCGCCGGTTGGCGGGATTTTCCGCCATGTCCGGGATCTGGTGGAAGAACACGCCAAGGCGGGCCACCAGGTCGGAATTCTGTGCGATTCCACCACGGGCGGCGCCTATGAGGACGCACTTTTCGACAGCATCATGCCACATCTGGCGCTCGGGCTCACACGGTTGCCGATGCGCCGGTCTCTCGGTCTGTCCGACATTCGGACCGCAGTCAAAACCTTTCGTGAAATCAAGAATTTGCAGCCGGATGTGTTGCACGGACACGGCGCCAAGGGTGGCGCATTCGTGCGACTTGTCGGTTCACAGTTACGGGTATCCCGGTATTGCGTTGCCCGTTTATATTCACCCCATGGCGGAAGCCTGCACTACGACGAGAAAACTCTTCGCGGTCAGGCCTATTTCGCGATCGAGCGTTTTCTCGAGCGTTGGACGGACAGTCTGGTGTTCGTCTCCGATTACGAGCGACTGGCCTATGCGAAGAAGATCGGGGAACCGCGCGCACCGTGGCGGCTGATCCACAATGGCCTTCGGGACCATGAATTCGAACCGGTCAGCCCCGCTCCGGACGCCGCCGATTTTCTCTATATAGGCATGATGCGCGACCTCAAGGGTCCCGACGTGTTCATCGAGGCTTTGCGCCGCGCCGAACAACTGGCGGGAAGACCGCTCCGCTCGGTCATGGTCGGTGATGGCGACGACAAGCCGCGATATCAGGCCCGGCTGGATGCACTCGGCATAGGCGGCAGGGTCACCATGCATGCCGCGATGCCGGCGCGGAAGGCTTTCGCCATGGCTCGCACAGTGGTCATTCCGTCCCGCGCTGAATCCATGCCCTATATCGTTCTTGAAGCGGTCGCGGCGGGCAAGCCGGTGATATCGACACAGGTCGGCGGCATTCCGGAAATCCTCGGACCGGAGTTTGCCGGCTTTGTTCCTCCCGGTGATGTCGAAGCGCTTGCCAGCGCAATGTCGCAAGACATCCTGCAACCCGACTGGCTGAGCGCCGCGATGCCGGACATGGACAGCTTCCGCGATCACTTTTCTGCGCGGACCATGGCCGAGCGCATGTCCGGACTCTATCAGGATTGCGTCAACAGGAAGATGCGGGACAGTTCGCCTCGAACGGTGTCAAGCCTTTCTTAGGGTGCACGTGATATCCCGGTAGCAAGAGTTTCCGGGGAGGTTTCGACCGTGAACAAGATCGACCGCGACAGCGCCTACAATCCAAAAGCCCTTCGCAAGGCAATGGCGGAGATAGAGGTCAAGCCCAGCCTGCAGGGCAAGGACGGACAACCGACCGTTGAATTGAGCCGTCTGGCCCGCCAGACCGCCAGCCGTCTGTCTGAGGAAAGCTTCTCTCCGACGATGATTATCGGCACGCTGCGGCTGACCGAATTCGCCCTGCTCTCGCTCACCGGTTTTCTGGTCTATGCGCTTTATGTCGGCATGACCTGGGAATCCACGCTGCTCTATTACGCGCCGGCCATTTTCTCAGGTTCCGCACTGGCAGTGCTGCTGATCCAGGTCTCTGACGGCTATCAGGTGCCCGCTCTCAGAAGCGCGCTGAGGACCCTACCCAAGGTTCTCACCTCCTGGTCTGTGGCATTCGCACTGATCGCGTTGGCGGCGTTCTTCATGCAATACGGCCTGGCATTTTCACGTGTGTGGTTCGCGGCCTGGTTCGTCAGCGGCGCGGTCACGCTTGTAATCGACCGCAACATCGTCGCCTACGGCATCCGCCGCTGGGCGCGCAATGGCGTCATGGAGCGCCGCGCCGTCATAGTCGGCGGCGGTGATATCGCCAAGGCACTGATCCGGTCGATCGAGCAGGACCCCAACAACGATATTCGCATTTGCGGCATCTTCGATGATCGTGATGAACGCCGGTCGCCACCGATGGTGGCTGGCTATCCCAAGCTCGGCAACATCGATTCACTGGTGAAATTCGCCCGTATGGCGCGGATCGACATGCTGATCATCGCCATGCCGCTGAATGCGGAATCGCGGGTTCTGCAATTGCTGAAAAAACTCTGGATCCTGCCGCTGGACATTCGCCTGGCTGCGCACGCCAACAAGCTCAGGTTCCGGCCGCGCGCCTATTCCTATGTCGGCGCGGTGCCGATGCTCGATATTTTCGACCGTCCGATCACCGATTGGGATTCGGTGGCCAAGCGGATTTTCGATGTGGTTTTCTCACTGCTGGCGATCACGCTGTTGTGGCCGGTGATGATCGGCACGGCGATCGCCATCAAACTTGATTCCAAGGGACCGGTCCTGTTCAAGCAGAAACGTCACGGCTTCAACAATGAAGTCATCGACGTGTTCAAGTTCCGGTCGATGTACACCGACCAGTGCGATCCCGCCGCCCGCGTCGTCGTCACCAAGGGCGACCCGCGCGTGACCAAGGTCGGACGCTTCATCCGCAAGACCTCGATTGATGAACTACCGCAATTCTTCAACGTGCTGCGGGGCGACCTTTCGCTGGTCGGTCCACGCCCGCATGCCGTTGTTGCCGTGGCCCAGGACCGCCTCTTCGCCGAAGTCGTGGACGGCTATTTCGCCCGCCACCGGGTCAAGCCAGGCGTCACCGGCTGGGCGCAGATCAATGGCTGGCGCGGCGAAATCGACAATGACGAGAAGATCAAGCAGCGCACCGCCTGTGATCTCTACTACATCGAAAACTGGTCGCTGCTGTTTGACCTGAAAATCCTGTTTCTGACGCCGATCCGGCTCTTCAATACGGAACACGCCTATTGACCAGCGCCGCCCTTCCCGCACCCGCCCTGTTTCAGCCGCAGCGCGCGGCAATCTCGATACTGGCCTCGCTGTGTATCGCCTTCGGCGTATTCCTGTCGGGATTCGTGATCCGCGAGCCTGCGCCCTATGAGGTGTTCCTGGCGGTTCTGATCGGTATCTGGGCACTGTTCGGGCTGAGATTGTCGCGGCACATCGCGCCGCTGATCGCGCTCTATCTCATCTTCAACATTGGCGGCATGTTCTCGATCCTGACCATGGAAGACGTCAAGGACACCCCGATGTACATGGCGGTCTCGTTGTTTCTGGCGTTCACGTCGATGTTCTTCGCCGCCATCATCGAAGCCGACCAGCGTCGGCTGCCGTTGATTTTCCGGGCTTATCTGGCGGCGGCGATCATCACATCGCTGCTCGGTATTCTCGGCTATCTGGGCGCCCTGCCCGGCGGCGAAGTCTTCACCCGCTACGGTCGCGCGATGGGTGCGTTCCAGGACCCCAACGTGTTCGGGCCGTATCTGGTTCTGCCGACGCTGTACCTCATGCACGGTCTTCTGACCGGCACGCTGAAGGCAGCGCCATTGCGGATTGCCGGGCTGCTCATCCTTGTCCTCGGCGTGTTTTTCTCGTTTTCTCGCGCGGCGTGGGGTCTGCTGGCAATTTCGATGATGCTGCTGGTCATGATCATGCTCATCAGGGAGCGCACCGGAGCGTTCAGGCTGAAGATTCTGGTCATGACCCTGATCGGCGCATTGTTGCTTGTCGGCGCCATCATTGTCGCGCTGCAGGTCGACCAGATCGCCGATCTGTTCTCGGACCGGGCCAAGCTGGTTCAATCCTATGACGGGGCACGGCTTGGCCGCTTCGAACGCCATGCGATCGGATTTTTGATGGCGATGGAGCATCCGCTGGGCATCGGTCCGCTCGAGTTCGGATTGATGTGGGGGGAAGACACCCACAACATCTGGCTCAAGGCGCTGATGGATTACGGCTGGCTGGGTTTTGTCAGTTACCTGGTGCTGATCAGCTGGACGCTGGCGCTGGGTTTCCGCTTCCTGCTGCGTGACCGGCCCTGGCAACCCTATCTGATGCTCGCCTACATTGTCCTGCTGGGACATACCCTTATCGGTAGTGTGATCGACACCGACCACTGGCGGCATTTCTATATGCTGATGGGTATTGTGTGGGGGTGCATCGCGCTGGAGATGCGCTGGCAAACCGGCGTGCGGCGCCAGGCTGCTGCCGCTGCCATGCTGCCCGCCTGAATCCCGATCATCGGGCAAAATTCCGCGGGCCGGGTTCCGGTCAGTCACTTCAATTCCGATAGTTGAAATGGTCGGAGCGGCGGGATTCGAACCCACGACCCCTTGTCCCCCAGACAAGTGCGCTACCGGGCTGCGCTACGCTCCGACTGGTGAAAGGCCTTAGAACATCAGGGTTTTGCGGGCAAGGGCAAAATGGCAGGACCGGCAGAAAAACCGGATATTGCCGAGTTGCCAGGGACACGGGAGCGATGATCTCCACCAAAACTCCCGCGGCGCAGTCATTGGTCGTTCTCACGCGACCGCCTCGGTGGTGCAGGTGTCGCGTCACAGAAAGCGGGGATCACGCCGAGCTTGATCATGTTGATGAAGTCGTGACGCGACATTGGCCACATCATCCAACAGGGCCCTGCGCTGTCGGATAGCAAACCAGACCTACATCGCCTTGGCCAAGATCCAATCCCCAATGGTCTCCCGCCAGCCTGCGCGACAGATGATCCGGATCGGCGTGAAGGCAATCCGGAAGGCGTCAGACAAAATGACGGTCATAACCCATATGGGGTATTCGCAGCGCGGCCCGACCCGGTAGTCTGCCGCGGCAATGATCATGCATACCAGCGATTGTCGCGACAGGGTTCTTTTTTGCAACAATGTAGGGAGACAGCAGATGGCGTTGATTGAGTGGCTGGGCGATTTTCAGGTCAATGTTGTGGATTCCGTCGGCTCGGACAACAGCCAGTACGACACCCAGGTGATCCAATTGACCAATGGCAACATCCTTGTTGCCTGGACATCGAATGCAGATCCCGCCGGAGGTCCCGGTTCTGGCTCTTTCAACGATGTCATTGGTCGCATCTACGACCCGCTCGGCAACGCCGTAACAGGTGAAATTGCGCTCAACTCGCTGACCTCCGAGAACGAGCAGCGGGTGAGCATCGCAGCCATTGAAGGCGGTGGCTTCACTGTTGGCTACCAGCGGTTCGATCCGAGCCTCTCAACGCCGAAATGGGGGCTCAACCTCGCCTCTTTCAACGCCAGTGGTGTGCAGCAGAATTCGACAACGCTCAAAACGATGAGCGCGGTAACCGAATGGCAATCGGTCAAGATTGCGGTCAACTCTCCGACCGAGGCGATCGCCGTGTACACCGAGGAAGGCGGCGACATTTTTGCCCAACGCTACAACCCCACCACATCCGCGCTGATCGGCAGTCAAATCACCGTGCAGACGCAGGATCCGTTTTCCGACAACGGTTTTGATGTCATCGCCTCGCCGCTGATCGACATGTATGGCATCGTCTATGCGGACCGGGATTCCAACCCGGACAATGACCAACTCTATTTCGAAGCCTTCGCCACCACCGGTGGCCAAATCGGCTCCCGCATCCTGATCAACGAGTCATTCGACGATGCCTCAGATCCGTCCATCGCGACCCTCGACAATGGCAAATTCATCATTTCCTGGAATATTGACGGTTCTGGCGGCACTGATAGCGGCATCCGATTCTCGATCGTCGACGCACTCGCCGGCGGCGCCGGTCCGATGCTCAATCCAATGACCACCGTGGCCGGCAACCAGTTCAGCTCCGAAGTGGTCGCCATTGACGACAACCAGTTCGTCATCGCCTGGTATGATGAGAACACCCACGACATTCGCGCGCAGCGCTTTGATGATGACGGTGTGAAGATTGATGGTGAAGTCGTCATCCAGAGCTACACCACCTGGACGGCGTCCGACATTTCCATGACACGGCTTGAAGACGGCCGCATTTCCATCGGCTGGACCCAAAATTCCGGCAGCGACACAGACGTGCGGATGGCAATCTGGGATCCGCGCGACGATGCCAACCAGGCACCGGTCTATTCAAACGGCCAGATCATCGGCACACCGGGTGCGGATACGCTCAACCCGGTTCCAGAGGGAGCGCAGGAAGTCTTCGGCTGGAACGGCAATGATACGTTCTGGGTCACGCCAAACAATTCGGGATCAAACGGCACCCTGCTTGGCGTCGATTATGACGGCGGCAATGGGACCGACACGCTCGGTCTGCTCAGCCCCGGCAGTTACAGTGCGCTGGCGTCAGACCTGGTCAGCCTTGAAATTCTCAAATTCAACGCCGGCAGCACATCGGGCTTTCGCGGGATCACGCTGTATGCCGATCAGGCGGAAATGTTCACGACCTTCGATTTCGCGCAGGGCGGCGCCGCGCGCCCAGACCTTCTGACCATTCTCCTGTCTCCCAATGAGGAGATCAATCTATTCGGCAAAACGATTGTCGATTTTGAGACCGAGTTCGATGACATTGCCATCCTCGGCAACAGTGGCGCCGAGCTTATTCGCGGCACGCCGACAGACGACATTATCCAGGGCGGGCTTGGTATTGACGAAATGTATGGCGGTGGCGGATCGGACACTCTGGCGCTGACAAATAGCGGCTACTCGGGCACGGTCACCGTCGATCTGACCGCAGGCACCATCATAAGCACGCAGGGAACGGAGATCGCGGTCAATTTCGAGAATGTGAACGGCTCAGACGCAGACGAGACCATTCTGGGACTGGACTCCACCAGCGAGCTCAATGAAATCCGCGCCGGCAATGGCAATGACACGATCGATGGCGGAACAGGCAATGACAAGCTCTACGGCGAAGGCGGCCAGGACCGTTTTCTGCTTGGACATCTCGATCTGCAGCCACTCGTTTCCAAGTTCACGCCCGCCGAAATCATCCATGGCGGAACAGGTACCGACACGATCGAGTTTCGCGGCGGCACCGGCTCGGTTACCCATGACCTGCGCGGCCATGACCTGACAAGCATCGAGGAACTTGAGTTCGGAAGCGGCGACACCGCTGACATTGACAGAACAGTGCAGCTCTACGCCAACCAGTTTGGTGCGGGCGTCTCGCTGACAGCGCTGATTGATGGCCTTTTTTCCCCCGATGACCGGGAAATCCTTGAAGTATTCATGAGCGATGTGACTGTTCTTGACCTCAGCGGCCTGACCTTCGCGCAGTGGGGCGCTCAAGGCGAATTCACGCGCATCATTGGCGACAACTCTGCAGAGATCATCACGGGCACGACGCAGAACGACATTATCGACACCGGAGGCGGCAACGACATCGTCTATGCCGAGGGCGGATCCGCCGACATCGTGACCACCGGTTCCGGCAATGACCAGGTCTTCATCAGCGCACTCGGCGATACGGTCGATACGGGCGACGACGATGACACCATCCATGTCGCCACCTTCAGCTTGACCGCCGCCCACAGCATCGACGGCGGCAACGGTGTCGATACGCTCAACTTCGGCACTGTTGCGAACCATTACAGTGTCAATTTGGCCACAGGCTCCTGGACCCGGATAAACGATACTGCAAACGTTGCAGCACTTTTCCGAATCGAAAACCTGATCGCCGGCTCTGGCAACGACATTCTCGTGGGCAGCACAGTCGCCAATGTGATCACCGGCGGAGACGGCAATGACTTTATCGATGGCGGTGGCGGCAACGACACGCTGGCCGGTGGCGACGGTGCTGACACGCTCGAGGGGGGCGATGGCAACGACCTGCTGTTTGGCGGAACGGGGGCGGAT